>Ga0066850_10000178_pt1 | contig 34702 bp, 13 predicted proteins | sample ETNtaG_4_FD_67282 | JGI IMG/M metagenome (GOLD analysis project Ga0066850, IMG submission 67282) | Marine microbial and viral communities from oxygen minimum zone, Eastern Pacific Ocean - ETNP201406SV67 | ecosystem: Environmental > Aquatic > Marine > Oceanic | place: Pacific Ocean: Eastern... | reverse complement strand
TTAATGGTGCAGGGGATGGGATTCGAACCCATGAAGCACTAAGCACCGGAGCTTAAGTCCGGCCCCTTTGACCAACTCGGGTACCCCTGCAGCCTAACGAGCACCGACTTTCGATTTCAACCGAGCGGCCGTTAACGTCCTATAACCGATGCATCCACTACTCCATTCTCCCGAACTCTTTAACATCCCGAATGCGGCGCACAATCGTGCGAAAACACAACCTCGACTCTTCAGTTCGAAAAACTACGCTGGTTTCCCTCTCACTGGCGTTATTGATGCTGATTCCAGCTAGTTCCGGTTTGCAGGACTCTGAACTTACCGATTCCAGTACTCTTTATGCTTCTGAAAGCCCCCCCGACGCAAACCTGTACAAACTATATTTCGTCGATCCCGGGCAGAACACGACTTCTGGAATGGACGGTCTAATCAGTACCGATCCACCAGAGGCAGACGAGAGTCAGGAAGTAGCCAGTGCCCTGGATGATGAAGTACAATTCATGACCATTTCATTAATGGCATCAATGAAATTCTTTGGTAGGAAGTTCCATTCAAATGACTCATTCTACATGCCAGTTGAACTATTCCTGAAGTCCGAGGGCTCACAGAATTCTAACGTCGACTGGACCGTTTCTATAATGACTTCAGAGAGAATGGTCGGTTCTACAACTCACCAGGGATCTGTGTGTACTTCTTCGTTCGGGGACAGTTGCAAATTCGATCACGAGATAATCGATGTCCCAATAGGAAGTTCAGATTCCTTTCAGGTTGGGAAGAATGAGCGATTGATCATCAAAGTTAGAGCCAGTATGTCTGGATGCGACAGCAGCGGCAGCCCGTTCGGAGGCGGTTGTTCAGCTGATGTCGCCTTCAACAATATAGACAACGAGCCAAATAGATTCTCCAAGATGGAGGCAAACGGCAATGCCTTACTGAATAGCATCATCGTTGTCCAGAGGAAAGGGGCGAACATTGCAGAGGGCCCGGAGACTGACTGGTACCCGAATGACATCGTCGAAGACAGGAAGATGCAGTTCTCGATCGATGCAATTAGCGCTTTTGGAAGGGCTGATATTGCTAGGGTAGAAATCCTGATGAGAACTCCCGATTCTAACTACGTGGTAGACGAGGAGATCACTGGAGATATGGAGGAAATAGAAGACTCCAGCACAGGAATCTTCGGCAAATACTTCTACACATACGATAGCGGACTTGATCCTGGAGAATATACGGTGATTCTCAAGATAACGGATGTCGGCGGAAATGAGATCGAAATCGAACATGAAACCATCGAGATGCACCAGTTTGGAGTATCTCTGAAGCATAGGTTTGATCGTACAGTAGAGTACTTTGCACCAGGGAAGGTGACTCCCATCCCCATGGTTCTTGTTCATAGGGGCGATTCAACAAAGTCGATGAGCGTAGAACTAGAGGTGCTGACAAACCTGGGTAACTCTTGGCTGGTTGAATTCGATTCTCCAGCAGGATACGAGATGAGTTCTGGGGGGTCAGTCATTAATCCGACAGTGACTCTGACCGCACCAGATGACCTAACTGGAATGCCGAAGAAGATTGAAATTAGAGCAGTCGCCAAGGCCGATGTAGATGGCGTAATCTCGCCAGTCCATCAGGACACCCTCGTACTAACCGTGGAGAAGATTGACGTCTATCAGCCCCCTGTAGTCTCGGTCTGGTCAGAAGATCACAAGATTCCGATAGCCAATTCATCTAGGGGGGATGCTCTGGATTCCTCCATTCCCCGATTTGCGGAATATGGCGAATTCACTCCAGTAATTCTGGAGATTTTCAATACTGGATTCGATGCCGACACCTTCAGAATCGACATTCTGAAGAGATCAAAATCAATCTTCCAGTTGCATGACAATCTCACGGGGCAGAGGATACTCCAGGACGAGGGGGATGGGACCTTCCATACTCCCTTGCTGGAGAGGCACAGCACAAAGGTCCTGATTCTCGGGGTGAAGCCAAGCTTGGATAGGGACGACGAGGACATTGTCGAGATCGAAATAGAAGTAATCAGTGGCGGCAACTCCTCATCCTCAACATCTGTTTCATTCACAATTCAGAGAACATACGGCATCCGAGGGGAAGTCTCACAGGATTGCGATGGAACCCCTCTTGGGCATATGAAGGTAGCACTATGTGCACCAGGGCAGGACAGACCAGTCTTGGATTTCAGGGCACGACTGACGAATAGTGAAAATGAACTGGAGGCGGCATCTTGGTGGCTATTGCAGAACCCCGCCTCGTTGGCAGAGAACATCGAACGCAACTCGGCATATGGGCAATGGGAATTCATGATTACAAACTCAGACGGAGAGGCCGTCCCTCGAGTATCACTGGGCCCCGGAGACTTCACTGAGGTCTACATCAGCGTAACACTGACGAACCAGGTAGAGGTCGGAAACCATACCGTTTTCCTGAGAATTGTTGAGGACATAGACGACGACGATCCGAGATATTTCGATCTCCCTATGACATTCGAAATTGAAGCCAATCAACCAATGCTGGAGATAGTCCAAGTTTCCCAGAATACGAGACTTGCGCCTGGTAATGACTACTCGATACAGATGAAGGTGAAAAATGAAGGAAACAGCCCTATGACCGTTCTCCTTGAGGCCGATGTCGATGAGAGTGGTTGGGATGTCAGCATCGGAGGCCTGTCGGGTTCTCCTCTGATTGAAATTGAAGCGTTCGACGAGGAGACCTTCACTGTCGAAATCTCCGTCTCAAGTTCCGCAAACAACGGGGATTCAATTATGATTTCCGTTACTGCTACTCCTCTGGACACCGAGCAGAGCTTCTCAGAGTCTCTAACTGCAAAATTCACCTTGACAGCAATCGTTGAGATTGGTTCTTTTGTTGACATAATTGTCAACGAAATGGCACACCCAAGGCCAATCACTCTTGTTCTGGCGTTGGTCAGCGTCCTATTGCTGTTCGCAGGCGTTCAGAGTAGACTCAATAGGAGGAAATGGGCAGCACAGATGAGGGTGATAGAGTCGCTTTCTGAGGGTGAAATAGATGCCCAAGAAAACACCCCGGAGATACCCGCCCCAGTCACAGTTGTCGATGAGCCGAGTGGAGTAGAAAGATACGACGATGGCGATGTCGAGTTGATATAAGAAGGCAAATGTACGAACGGCGCTCCATTCTTCTTAAGACCCGAAGTTTGCGCCAACAAAGCGAGACTGATATTCATGAAGTTCGTAATTTCAAATTACGAAGGTTCCTTCCCCATTGTCAAGAAGAGGTCCGCCACACTGCTAACCTGCTTGCTACTCATGTCTGGAATCGCTTCGATGCACATTGCGGTCTTCGGGGCTTCTGCCACCGTCAACGACCAAGACGCTGACGGATTACCATACGGGATTGAGTTCCTGATTAACACTCAGCCTCAGGATTGGGACTCGGATAATGATGGACTCCCAGATGGATGGGAGTGGCAATATGGGCTAGACCCCCTATCTTCGACTGGCGACAATGGCTCAACCGGGGATCCTGACTCAGACGGCTTGACAAATTTGAATGAGTATCTATTCGGAATCCCTTCTGGGTGGGACGAACCTTCTACAACTAATATTCTAGACAATGGGGTGTGGTGGAATGGGACAATCCCGGTTTCCAACTGGGACGAAGAGAGCGCGATGCAAGTGATCCAGGGTTCGGGATCAGACGGTGCCGACGAGGATCCAGTGGGAAATATCTGCACAGACACGTTCGATAACGATCACGACGGCATGGTTGACTCAAATGACCCTGATTTTGATGGGGATGCAGATTGTAACTCCAATGATGATGATGGGGATGGAGTTGCTGACGAGGACCCCAACGGGTGGGACACCGATGGCGATGGGATGCCAGACGGATGGGAGGCAGCAAATGGTTTGGACCCAACCTCTAATTCAAATCAAGACGGAACATTTGGAGACCCTGACTCAGATGGTCTGTCAAATATTTACGAATACGTCAACCCTGCATGGGGTACTAGAAATGGATCCACATTCCCCCCAACGCAGTACTTTAGGCCGGGGCCAATCAACATGACTGCCACTGAGTCACCATGTAATCCAGTACTTTCTCTTGGCCCTGGCGGCTGTGCCATTTTTACCGCCGAGGTCGATGGGATTACTCAAACCGACCCGCAGAACAATGATACCGATGGAGATGGTCTGAATGACTCGTTAGAAGCCCTTGTCTTACTCACTGATCCAACTTCCTCTGACACCGACTCTGATGGCATTTCTGATGGAGTCGAGTTCAATGGCTCATACGGCGATCCTGCACAGGGCTCAGATCCAAGAAACAACAATACTGATGGTGACCATTTGGATGATGGGGATGAGGATCTTAATGGCAATGGGGTTATTGACACAGGAGAGACGGATCCAACTAGGATTAATGACGAGGGGGACTTCGATGACGACGGAATTCAGAACTGGGAGGAGAACAACTCATGCACCCTATGGAACGTCTCAGATTCTGATGGAGGAGGCATCGATGATGGAGACGAAGGATTCCCCGGCCAAACCGATCCCTGTACTTCTATTTTCGAACTAGTCTTCACAGTCATTACTTGGGATGGGAATGCTGATACCCTCACAATCAATTCCACTGTGGGGATTAATCCGGATCCGGTGGATTGGAGGGGAAACGCCCCAATGGCTTATTTTATCTCTCCAAACGGGACACGCACACCGTTCAGCTATACCTCACTAGAGGAACCCTCATTCTTGAAAGGTGTGGATACCGAACCGCCGCTGGGAGTGAATACCATATTGTTCACGAATGGATCTTGGTGCTGGAACACTTCTGCCAATGCTACTAACGACCCATGGTGCGATGATGACTACAAGGACTCAGATGGAGACGGACTAGCAGACTGGGAGGAGCTGATTGCAACTTGGGGTTTCCTCTCAGATCCGACACTTTACGATACTGATGGCGATGGAGTCGATGACCTATCAGAGATTCTGAACGAAACAGATCCAAGGGAGCCCTGTCACAATCTCCTCGATACCGATGGGGATGGGCTCAACAACTATTTTGAGAATACCACGGGGTGCTCTATGATTTTCGGGATTGGAGGCTTTGGCTTCGGTGGTAATTTCACCTCAGATGTTTGGTTCACTCAATGGAACGTGGCAGATTCCGACGATGGGGGCGTTGATGATGGACAGGAGTACCTCGATGGGACCAATCCCCAAGATAATCCAGACGACGACATTAATCCACTAGATACCGACGGAGATGGAATCCCTGATCTAATTGAGCAGGAGATTGGCACTGACTGGCTTGACCCTGACTCGGATGGAGGGGGGATTCCTGACGGGGAAGAGTGCCCAGAAGACTTCTGGGTTCTGGATTGCATTGGTTCTCCAGGGGACCCATTCGATCCAATTGATGACATACAGGAGAACGCGCTCATATTCACAGCAACCAACACTTCAGGAGGGATGGACCCGACTGTCAATCACTACTGGAGATGGCATACTTACGACTTCTACACCGGAGTTTCATGGGGAGTCAATAGCACCCTAGTTGGGAATACACAAGTTATCCCCGAATTCTCCACAGATCAAGGAGTCGCAGACCAGTCATTCTGGAACCACTCAGGAGCACTTTCATGGGAGATAATCTTCGAAGAAGCTGGGAACATTGGCCCGGGTCAAGAACTGATTCAGCCCTACAATGTGGTCAATTACACGACATGGGTGGATATTACCGCTGGACTCAACTTCTCAAACTATACCAGGGACATCATAGTGGATAGTGCAGTTGTGGAAGCCCTGTATGTAAACGCTCCAGAAGTGATTTTGTCTGCTGCAATACGTGAAAACACCACAGTTTTCGCAGATTCAGATTATGGCAAGGACCTACCTCAGGACTTCACGAATAACTCCGGTTTTGTAACAAATCTAACTCAAGACCTGCTGGACCAATCCGGGGCGATATCCGCATGGGACAAGGTTTCCGCCATTCAGGACTTCCTAGTTAATGGCAACGATACAATCTCTTTCCTCAGGAATCATTTCGGTTCAGGAAGGACAAATGGCATGGGTATCGATAGCGATGTTACTCATTGGGTACTAAACTCTTCCAGAGAAGGAAATTGTGACGAATTCACTACTATCTTCGTGACCATGCTTAGAATAGCCGGAATCCCTGCTCGCAAGGTAACTGGTTTTTCCGGTGGCTCATGGGATGGAAAGGCATTCAATGTGTATGGGAAAGATTTCACAAGATGGGCAGAGGTTCATCTTCAGACTAACCAGAACCAGGGGGAACTGGACCTTGGGTGGATTCCGTTCGAAGCATGCCCGCCAATGTCTGAAGTGTCAGTCAATGTCGAATCATGGGGTCCAACAGCAGTTGAGAGGAATACTACGTTTTCCGACTCTATTTGGGTACAGGGAACTTTGGAGTTTGTAGATAATCAGACCCTAGTGCAAAACATCTCCCTCTCCATGTACCTAGTGGAACCAAGCAAATCAGGAGACGTACCGGGAAGCGCTGCCATAGAAGAACACATGGTCGCTAATGTGACTACGGATGCTAATGGCTCGTTCAATCTCACAGGTCTCCCTTCACAAGTCATCCAGCCCGGATTTGGGTCGCTGGTTATTCTGACTACTGAGAGGGGCTACGTAGGGACGCAAGGAATTTCCATGCCATGGCAGGTCAATATAACGGACAATGTTTCAATTTCGATCACTAGTCCCATTCCGACAGAACAACCAATGCTAGGCATAGGGGTGAATTCGTCAATCACCGGCCAACTGTCATGGGCCAGCTCTCCGAACTTGGATCCTTCAATCGCAGATGACTTACAGGTCGTGCTCAACTATTCTTCAAGTGTAGATGGCGAGGTATCAATTGTATCGGGTGTTTCTGGTGGCGGATACTACGAGTTCATTGTTCCAATTGACGAGGCCGAACCACTCGGGCTGATGGATGCTGAACTTTCCTTCCAAGGTTGGCATTTCGACGATTTGAATAACGCTACCCCTCCTGCATATCATGCTCGACCAGGCTCCTTCTCCTTCAAGCTCAACATCACTCTCTCTCCAAACCTGTCAGTTGAAATCGAGTCACAGGGCGCAAATAACTCGATTCTCGAGATAGGAAGCGACATCTATCTGAATGGCACAGTGCTCAGTAGAGGACCTTCCCCAACCCCTCTAAATGGAACTCTTATGCTCGAGATGCGCAGAGCCGACATATCCGGGCCTTTTGTCGAAATTTCATCTTGGTATCTGAACAATTCATCATGGGGAGCGTCTCCGGGAGATTTCTCCATAACTTGGCCATTCTCAGCTTCCGAAGTCCCCCTCCCCGCCGGTCCAGTTGATGTTCGGATGCAATTCGATTCGGATGATTTGAATTCTAACGACCAAGAGCAATTCGTCGACATTTTCGGAATCCGAAGTTTCATAGTTTTCGATTACGATCTCACTTTCGCGATCAGAGGGAGGGAGTATGAAGTCGACGTCTTCATGGAGGATCATACTGGTTCATCATTCGCTTCATTTGAGGGCGAATACACTCTTCTTTTCGATGGTGATAATGTTTGGAACCAAACCAATCCGGACGCAGGCAGGATCACCCCGGCATTCACTCCTTTGTTCAACATGGATCCTGGCGACTACGAATGGAACCTCAGCTATAACGGTTCAACTTGGCTCAGCTCCAATTCTACATCTGGATTACTCAGGATACGTGGAATTGCCAATGCATCTGCAAACCTCTCTGCTGAGTGGTCCGTAAGGGGTTCAACAAATTGGATATCTGGATTCGCCAGCGATATGGTACTGCAAAACCATATTATTGGGAATAATTCTTCTGTCATGGTACAGCTCATGATACCCTCTAACCTGCCCACTACTCCGGGTGGTTTCCCCGCCTCCCCTACGACTTACAATATTGCAAACGGATGGGTGGATGAAGCAACTGGTGCCTACAATCTATCATTCGAAATTCCCCAGGGAGTTCCCTCGGGAGTCTACGAGGGCGATGTCACCCTGAGTTTTTCAACCAACCCCCCAGAGGGAGGGAGCTACTACAATGCAGGAGACCCTACAACAATACAAATCGGGGTTCAGACAGAGTTTGTCGTCCAGACGGATCCCGCAGTTTCGATTGTAACCGCTGGGGAGCAATTGTTCCTTGAGTCAGTAGTGACAGATGTTGAGGATCCCGGTGAAACTCTCTCTGGAGTCGCTTTGGATCTCTACTTCGATTGGGGCGGACCTCTCGAGACTATCCTTCAGTCTGGAATCACCAATTCAGAGGGCTCGGTTTCCTTTGATCCAGTGGTCCCTTCTTCTGCTCCACCCGGATTCTACGATATTCGCGTTCATGCGCCAGACGACCTTTCTGATTCTCTTAGCACGCCCGATGCAGGTAGGTGGCTCGGGAACGAGAGCTTCGTAAACCTCACAGTCCAGGTTGCTAGCACGGTTGAGATTTCCTCTATCCCGACTCAAGTTACTGCACTGCAATCCTTCAATCTGATTGGCACTGTGATGGATTCTGCAGATGTCAATAGGACAGTGGATGGCCCTGTCGGGATAAACGTCTTCTTCCTAGACGAGCCGGATGAGCTACTGATTGACAATCAAACTACCAATATGTCAGGGGGATTCAACTTCACGGTTCCTACTGACACTTTAGGAAACGGAGTCTTGAGGGGTGACAGAACCGTGGTAGTCAGTGTTGTCAATGGCTCCACGCCATTCTACCTCACAGGGAACGGGGACGCATCCATACTTGTTATTGGTGTGTCCCAGTTCATCGATTCTAATCCATTTGTCAATACCATCGTTGACAGAGGCCAATCGGCCACGATGACAACAAGGCTTATCGAATTTAGCAACAATGAGGAACCCCTTTCTGGTTTCGAAGTAATGGTTCTCTTTCATGATACTTGGCTCGATTCAGAAGTAACCGCGTCCGATGGCAGTGTCGCATTTGAGTTCGAAGTCCCTCACGATCACCCTCTCGGCCTTGTGAACGTCACCTTCGTCTTCAACGGTTCTGGAGACCTCCATCAAGCAGTACAGATTCTGAATACAATCACTGTGAGATCTTCTACAACTATGGCCATCGATCCTATCACCGCAAATCCTCTTCCAGGTGAATTCTTCAATGTGACAGGTTCCCTTACATCTAGCAATGGTACTGGACTTTCCGACACTTCAGGAAATCCACTAAACCCTACATTGACATTCTCAATTGATGATGAAACCAGCACATTCACCGTTTCTCAGGTCTCATTCCATGCCGATGGAACTTGGTCGGCAGAACTGAGACTCGATCTTACATTCCCCAGGGGTCCTCACGGATTGGAAGTCTCTTTTACTCCCCAAGTTACATACTTCTCCTCTGCATCCGGCTTTTCCGCTTTTGACAGTAGGGGCTATTCGGTCCTAACGATAGACAATCCAAATGATCTCGATCCGGACAACAGGACAATCAGGGGAGAAACATTCGACATCGACCTTTCCCTGATAGACAACTCTGGGGGGGCCGTCTCTTCTGCTACAATAGTTATCAGGATTGACAACATCACCGTTTGGGGCGGTCTGACTGATTCGAACGGCACCGCCTCAGCATCAATTATCGTTAGGCCCGACAGAGATCCCGGGCCCATGGTAGTCACAGCCACATTCTCCGGCATCAATGGTACGATCGGCCTTCTGGGCGACGAGACATGGACGAGGGTCGTCGTCCTGGCCCCCACAGTTCTCGTTCTAAAGCAGGCATCATCGCCTTCCATTGCAGGTGAGTCAATAACATTCGTTGGGTCCCTCCTGGATGAGAGGGGTCAGCTGCTGGAGGAAGGCGGCAATTCTAGTGGTGGGCTCGTCCACCTTTACATCGATGGGATTGACGTTGGCACTGCCTACACCGCATTCTCCAATGGAACCACGGGACAGTGGTCGATAACTTACCTCATCCCTGCAGACATGGACTTCGGCGCTCATGTCGCTCGCGTAGACTTCTTGGGGGGCTTCTCATGGATTGATCCAATGGGGCAGGGAGACTCATTGAACCCAGAATACTACCTTGCTTCCTCGGATTCAATGGCGTTTAATGTCACCCAACCCTCTCAGGTTGTAATCTCAACATCTCCAGCTGATATCGACAGGACTGGAGTGGCAATCGTCGAAGGGATGCTAACCGATGGAGTCGGTCGGGCCATCCCAAACAGGGAACTAGTCCTGTCAGTCAATGGCCAGCATCTCACTGGAATTTCGGTTGATGGGAACGGTTCATTCACTGGTTTCGTTCCAATCGCACCGGACATGCCACTGGGGCCAATGCTAGTCGGAATAGAGTTTGCAGGCGAGGCCTTCGTGCTCCAATCAAACTCCTCCGTCGTCTTCACCGTCTATGCTCCCGTGTTCGTGACGATGGATCAACTAGGCCCCATCGCAGTAGGTGACTCCATTGTAATCTCTGGTACAGCTAAGGACAACTTGGAGGATGGTTGGCTCGGAAGCCACACAATAGAGGTCTTCGTAAATGGCGTACTGGTGAGCATAACTAGCAGCCAGGAAAATGGCAGCTGGTTCTTGGAGTGGACGATACCCGAGTCAATGGATGTTGGCAACCATTCAATCTCTGTGATATCCCCTGCTCAAGGATTCTACAGGCAAGGCGGCACGGAGTCAAATTTCACCGTCTCGTACCATACTTCGATCTCTCTTCAGGTCGAGCAGATTCACGTCACACGCGGAGGTCACTGGAACTTCACTGGCAGGCTCTTTGAATCTGACACCGGGTTCGAGCAAGGCCTGGAAGGAAGGGAGGTCTCCATACTACTGGACGGGGTGCTCGTGGATCTGATTTCCACGGAAGTAGGAGGGGTCTTCTCCTACAGCCACAGGGTCCAGTATTCATTGAGTAGGGGTTCGCACAACGTCTCATTCCAGTTTGGAGGTGAGTTCCTCTATCTTCCTACCGAGTCCATCTCGTCGGTAATCGCCTTGTCGGATATAGCGGTCGAGATCCAGCCCATAACAAACACAATTGTCAGGGGAGACGCATCCCCCTCCAACTCCATCATGATTCAGGGACTAGTTCGTGAGGTCGGTGGCGAATCCGCAATCTTTGACAATCTCTCCATGAGCCTCACATGGGGGGGCTCGAACCTCCCCTTGTCCTCCGGGCCATGGGATAATCCAAGCACGATGAACTTCCAGATTCGGGCAAAGGCACAGGAGTTCATGCACCCTGGTGAGAACATCATCACTATCGTGGTTGATTCGGATCAAATTAGGTTCCTGAATGGGGCATCACGGGAAATCGAGGTCTTGGTGATGATCGAGGTCGACTTCGACTACTCAGAATTGGACCTATCAAACGGTCAGAGGGTGATTAGGGGCACGGTAAACGCCACTGCTAGGGACACGGGAGAGCCTCTGGAGGGTCTCTCGCTTACTGCCAGTCTGGTAAATGGCACCACCACTCACTTCTCGGTCTCCAAGTTGACTGGGGCAGATGGCGTCTTCGAGTACGAGTTCAAGTCAATGGTTCCACTGCCAGCGTTATCCGAGCAGGATCTCCCTCCAGAGGGATGGGGTCTTCTCAGCGTAATGATCGGTTCGGACTCAGATTTCATCGACCCCGGAAGCCTCGCCCTCCTGCCCTCGGCGGGAATGGCAATATCCTATGAGAAGCAGGAGGGGGGCTCATTCTTCGGGAGCTCAGCAGTAGCACTAGCTTCACTAGTGGTCACTGTAATAGCAATCGCCCTCGGTGCGTTGGCATTCAACACGAGGAGGAAGTCGACCATCAGGGAACTCGCCCAGGTTCTCGGTCAGACCGTGGAGATGCTGGCTTCTGGCGATGAATACCGTCGTGCGATTTTCCTGTGCTACGAGAACATGTGCTCTGTACTAATGCGTCGAGGTTTCCTACGTAGGAATTTCGAGACCGTTAGAGAGTTCGAGTCAGCAATCAGGGAAGCACTGCCAATCAGCGAGGCATCTTTGGTCTCGCTCGATCGAATCTTCGAGGAGGCTCGGTATTCGAGCCACGTACTAGGAGACTCACATAGGGACAACGCCCAACTCGCGCTTTCGTCCGTCATGCAGGAGATTGAGGATATGAAGGAAATTCCTAAGAGAGATCTACTTCAAATTGAGATTGATGAGTAGTTCAGTCCAACTTGATCGAGATAACCTCTCCTTCCCAGATTGCTCCAGTGACGCTCCTCCCCTCTGGGAGGCGAAATGACCTCAGCAACCCGCCAAATCTCTCTGGCGAGACAATTCGGACGATCTCTGACTCCTCTTCCCTCTTTGTGTCGATAGTGACCCCATTTCTGATGGCTATTGGCAAAGGTAGCCTAATCTCAGACTCCGACCACTCACCACCGAACTCCGAGACAAATTGCCCCAAGGTGGATACCGAGTCGCTGAGGGCTCTGGACTCGATTTCCGAGACCACTTCCCCATGCATCTCCTGGACCTCCGAGAGATGGGGAAGGGCCCCGAGGAACTCTTGGTGCATTGACTCAGCGTCCGTATCCAGTCCTACCTTCAGATCGGATAATCCCTCTATTCCCTCGATGATGCCTTCATCGGATTGGACATCGATCCTCGTCCACTCCATGCAACGCCCAGCAATCCGACTCGCATGAACCCATTGATGTTCAAATCTCGAAGAATGCCTTGACCCGCTCTGCTGTTCTGGCTGGTTTTGAGGTTTGCATCTTCTGCATTTCCGGCATGCAATCACTGACCCTACGTTCAAGGAGCCTTTTCTCCAGTAGAACTACGATGGCTCTGTCTTCCTTCTTCCTAATTGGCCTTCCAAGTGCCTGCAATATACTGTTTACTGCAGGCTGGAGACTCGCGTACTTCCATGCTCTATTCCTGTCAAATTTTTTAGAGTAGTATTCTAGCAAAGCATCCTGCCTGGCGCTTGGTGGTGGGAGGGGAAGGCCTACGCAGACTAGAGCACTAAGGACATTGTCGGAATAGTCAATCCCTTCGGAAAGCTTTCCACTCAGAACACCGAAAAGAGCTGCACCACCCATCTGCTTCTGTTCATAGAGCCTAGAGATCAAACCCTCTACTCTTGCTTTGCTCATTCGCTGCTCTTCCTTGATAATTTTCTTTCGACTCCAACTATTCTCGAATTCTCCATGTATCCTATCTAGCATCGAATAGCTGGGAGCGAAAATCGCAACATTTCCTTTCGTATTGTCAATAACTGACCTTACATGGCTAATTATTGATGAAAAACACCTATCCCTTTCTGTGAACTTGCTAGTAACATCACTCGCAATCAGAACGGGCCTATTGCCTAAGGGGAAACCAGAAGCATACTCGTTGCATACAGACCTTGCCTTTGGAATGCCGAGAATCTCCGAGTACATTTCTGGAGGGAATAGAGTTCCAGACATCAGAATGGAACCTAGACACCGTTCAAAGATGGGTTCGCCAACAACACTGGGATCAAGGAGATGACTCGTTACTCTTGGCTCATCGAGTAATTCATCGAAGACTAGTGCCAATGCTGAGCTATTTCTGTATCTAAGGCAAATTTCTAGAATTTCCGCAAGTCTCGTGCAGTCATTCTGCTCATCTTCATCTGAATCCTCGTCTTCTTCGATTACTACGGCCAACAATCGTGAAATCATTATTCTTAGTCTGGAAATTCCGTCTTCCGGATCTTCGTCCAGTATGCCATCAATCGATCGCGAAACTACATCTAGGAATTCTTGAGTAATTACTCTGACGTCATCACCCTTTGTATCCTTGTTTTCTGATTTCTTTTCTTCGAACCACTTTCTCATGTCAGCATTATCCCTCAATGCCCGGACCTGCTTCTCTAATGACTTCGCATCCCTAAGCTGATTAGATTCAGGAATGTCTAGATCCCTCTCCCGTTTTTGCATCCCTTCTTTGTACTCTTCAACGTCCGACAAGGCTCTCTGGAAAACCCTACCAGTGATTCTCCGCTCTAGGCCACTCCTAATTCTGTCTGGGAGATTGTGCGCCTCGTCTATGATTAGTACCGTGTTATCCAATTCTACTCCCATTACGGGAAGTGAAGCCTCTCTGACTCCTTCCACGAACACGTGATTGTAGTCACAGACAATTACATTCGTAGATTTTGCCGCATCTCTCGCCGTTGCCCATGCACACACATCAGTCTTCTTCGCTCTCTTCAGAACCTGACCAACATGCTGCGGATCGGAATGAATGTACTCTTCCAGTTCAGATCTCAGGAATCTCCTCTCTGACTCGGTTACACCTATTTCGCAATTGCATTTACCAGTGGATCTGTCCACTACCTTGCACATCCCCTCCCTTCCGATGATATCGACTACCTTTACTCTGGAGAATCCCGGTGGAATCCTCTTGTTTATCTCTCGAATTGTGTCAACGACTATTCTGTGCTGAGATTGCCTTCCTGTCAGAAACATTATCTTTGGAATTTCAGGATTTGTACTGTACAGATTAACTGCATTGAGTGCTGATGCCAGGGCGGCCGCTGTCTTCCCAATTCCCGTAGGTGCCGACGCAAGGAGGAAACCTCCTCCTTTCAATGATTCAATTCCATCTGAGATCATCCTTGTTTGGGACTCTCTCGGAGTTTCGTGGGCGAAGAAAAGACTGCTATTGACCTCTACTTCGCCAGACATGGAGCCGTACTGGGAAATTGACCGTCCATAAGTTTTCATCTCTATGTTCAGCATTCCATTAGGGAAGATTCAGGTTGCCCCGCACGTGGTGCGGGACGGTGTGTGTTGAGTTCTAACTCTGCTCTGCTTTTCTGGGGGCTCTCGGTGCGTCTCTTGGATCGTAACCCACTGCGTTGCTCAGTTTCTTCGCCCTGTTCCTGATGTTCCTAAGTCCGTTACCGAATCTCCTTGAATCGTTTGATTGGTGGTTGGGGAAGCGGACAAGCCGCTCCCCCGAGTCCTTTGTGTGCATCCCAGCTTCGCCCATTTCTCTCTCTCCTAAGCGTTTGAATCCTCATCGTGCCGGAAGCGCAGCTCATCCATGCGCTTTCTCAGGAGGCCCACAACGGTGGCCCCTTCGATCATCTCCTTGCGTATCATCTCCCTGGCAGATTGCCTAAGGACTACGTCCGCCGGCTCTCCGATGATCTTGCAGTAGTCTCTGAGTCTGATAGTTAGCTCAGGCCCAAGGTCTACTTCGATCCTGTCTCCCTTGCCCGGGAGGGGTGTCGACAGCATTCTCCTCACTGCCTCCCTAATGACATCGGATCTGTTTCTCATCCCATCGAAGCCCACGAGTCTGTCTAGTTCTAGGAGGTGATCCTCGGGGATTCTAAGCGAGACCATTGGACTGTTGCCGGGCACCTCCTGTTCCTCCTGAGTCTGCGAGAGTAGCATAAAGGATATAATTGTATTGCAATTGAAATGCAAATGAAATACAATAATGAGACTATGGCCGACCTCTCTTCTCACCTTTAACGAGCGATTCAAGGCACATGAGTGTCTGGCAACCTTTGGTGCTCCCGTGAAAGTCATCAATGATGCAATACACGGTCAATTCAAACTGGACGGAGTTACTCGGGATCTTCTTTCGACCCCGGAAATGAATAAGCTCAGCCACATCAAGCAACTGGGACTGGCTCACTTGATCTTCCCCGGAGCCCACCATACGAGGTTCGAACACTCATTGGGGGCCTCGCACATTGCTGGGAGAATGGCCGATTCACTTGCACTTGATGATACAGACAAGGACACTCTCCAAGCCGCTGCAATGCTACACGATGTAGGACACGGCCCCTATTCTCATACCTTGGAGCACATTCTCGCTGAAAGAGGAGGAATGGATCACATGGAGGTCACTAAAGGAATCATTCTCGGGGAATACGATGTGATTGTTGAGGGAGAGGGTGAATCAATAGACGACAGGAAATCCATCCCTCTAATTCTGGAGGAAAACGGTCTTGACCCCAAGCATGTTTCCTCATTGATTACCGGACCAGATGCTTCTGGTTCTGAGCGGTCATTGCTGAGTTGGTCAGAAGGAAGGACAGACTTCTCCGGAGAGGACAAGACATTGGCACAACTCGTTCATGGTCCCGTGGATTGCGATCAATTGGACTACTTGCTAAGGGACTCCCACTTCACTGGAGTCAAGCACGGAGTGGTGGACCACAACCGACTAATTGAGTGCCTTCGCAGACAGAGTGGAGACATTGTCGTAGAACAGGGTGGACTATCTGCATTAGAGGGCATGCTAGTGGCTAGGGGGCTAATGTACAGTGCAGTGTACTTCCACAGGGTAACAAGAGTGACCGAAGTAATGCTCTCGCGTGCGGTAGAGAGGGCTGGAGAAGCCCTCCCAGACCCTCTCGACTTACAGAGAAAGGTCGACGCAGAGATTTGGGGCGATCTTGACAAGGTTGGGGGGTTCTCGAGAGACATGATTTCACGACTCAAATATCGGAAACTGCTCAAGGTTTGCCTGAGTAGGAGGAAGGATGATCTGGAACCGGAGCAGATAGAAAAACTTGCATCAATAGCAAACGATTTGAATTTCAGAAGAGAATTAGAGGACGACATAGCATTCCGTTCAGGCTTGGAACCGGGTTATGTCGCAATCGATGTTCCTAGTGTGAAACTCCTACTCTCGGAACCAAGGATGACCCAGGTAGACGTCAAGGTAGTTGGTGATGATGGGAAAACCAGATGGCTCAAGGAGATCACCCCCATGGCCGAAGCCCTCCGAAAGAGACAGGTCAGCCAAGAGTCAGTGTATGTGATGACTTTATCAGGAAACGAACAGAGAGTGGCCGAAATCGCCAAACAGATACTGTTTGGATAACGCATTTACACTGACTTCTTTACTTGGAACATTGAAAAGGGGAGCAGAGTGAGGGGCGTCCGCCCGACATCAGGGTCAACATAATCGTTGGTGACCAAATGGACAATGCGATAAAAACAATTTATGAGACAGTGAAAGCAAGAGATCCGAACCAGCCCGAGTTCCACCAGGCCGTAGAAGAAGTACTTGACAGCCTTGGCCCGGTAATCTCAGAGAACCCGGAATACATTGACGTAGTACATGGGATGGTTGAGCCCGAGAGGGTAATTCAATTCAGGGTCCCGTGGTACGACGACGAGGGAAATCTCCACGTCAATCGTGGTTTCAGGGTACAGTTCAACAGTGCAATCGGGCCCTACAAAGGAGGTCTCAGGTTCCATCCAAGCGTAAACCTGTCAATTCTGAAGTTCTTGGGCTTCGAGCAGGTGTTCAAGAATAGCCTAACCGGATTGCCAATGGGCGGAGGAAAAGGAGGATCTGACTTCAACTCCAAGGGGAAGTCGGATGCAGAGGTGAAGAGGTTCTGTCAATCATTTATGAGCGAGCTCTGGAGGCACATTGGAGCAGACCTTGACGTTCCAGCAGGGGACATAGGTGTTGGCGGACGAGAGATAGGCTATCTATTCGGGATGTATAGAAAGATGGCAAACGAGTTCACAGGCGTTCTAACTGGGAAGGGACTCTCCTACGGGGGATCTCTAATCAGGCCAGAAGCAACAGGATACGGATTGGTTTACTTCGCAAGAGAGATGCTAGCAACAAAGGATAAGTCGTTTGATGGTGCAACAGTTGCAATAAGTGGTTCTGGGAACGTGGCCCAGTTCGCTTGTGAGAAGGTAATAGATCTCGGAGGAAAGCCAGTTACCATGTCCGATAGCAGCGGATACATCTACGATGCCGCCGGAATCGATCACGAGAAACTCGCTTGGGCGATGGATCTGAAGAACAACAAGAGGGGACGAATAAAGGAGTACGCAGATCACTTTGATGGCGTGGAGTATACCGAGTCAAAGCCAGAACCTAATCATAACGACCTCTGGAACACTAATGTTGACGTCGCACTCCCTTGTGCCACACAGAACGAAATTAACGAGGCAGAGGCACAGATGCTAGTCAGCAATGACGTCATTGCTGTTGCCGAAGGTGCTAACATGCCTTGCACACCCGAAGCCGTAGAGGTCTTCCTCGAAAATGGTATCCTCTTCTCACCAGGTAAAGCGAGCAATGCCGGAGGCGTAGCAACATCTGGATTGGAGATGAGCCAGAATAGCCTGAGGATGAGCTGGACCCGGGAAGAGGTCGATCAGAAGCTCGAAGGCATAATGGTGAATATCCACAAGAACGCTTTCGAGACTGCAAAGAAATACGGCATGCCAGGAAACTACGTTGCTGGCGCAAATATCGCCGGTTTCCTCAAGGTCGCTGAATCTACGATGGCCCAGGGAATTCTCTGATACTACTCATCTGGGCCCTCTTCTCTCTCATTTATTGAGAATAGAAACAAACCTCCAACGGAAGCTGCTATTGTTAAGGCAATTAATGCAGGAATGATTGTTGAACTTTCATCATCATCGACCAGCGCCCAATTCACACTCTGACTAGTCGTCTGTCCCCCTCCGAAAGCAAAATCATCGACGAGTTGAGTCGGCGTCAGAATCCTGCATGAAATCGAATCCTCACTCGGAACTGAGACCCTCCAACTGAAAGAAATCGTAACCTGCTCCCCGGGCCCTATTACAGCGTTAGGGAATGAAGGCGAGATTTGCGCCACAGCATCGGTACTGACATCCTCACAATTGATTGCCAATGATGCAGCTGCAGACCCAGAATTTGAGATTACGGCATCAACATTCACCGAATCACCGACGGAGGCTTCGTTTAGTGCCCCATCTTCTCCGGCCACAGAAAGACTTTCCCAAACCACCATCGGAGTTCCGCTTTCGACTTTTACTTCAGAGTCCCAGGAAAGCTCGAATTGCCCCCCTCCATAGTCCCCTATGCCAGACTCCTCTGGATTCCATGCAGTTCTGTAATCCGTTATGGTGACGATAGCCAGCTCACTCCAAACCGGGCCTTCCTCCCAAGTGTTGTCTTCGGACCAGGCAATCTCGATTACCCTCTCCCTCCCCCCATCGATGAAGGAAACCCCCATTTCGTTACTGAAGTTGGAATAGCTAGGAAATTTGTGCATCCCGGTTATTTCGTATGTGACGTACATCGCATCGAATGTGAGGCTCTGCCCTGCTAACCTCCTCTCCCACTTGTCAGTCAGCCCTCCTGATCCATTAACCCCCTCTCCCCATTCGATAGTGGAATGAGCTCTTGCTCTGATATCATGGTCATCTGTGCTGTTTGAGAAAACAACTCCGGATAGGGAGACCGAGGCGTTATCGCTGGTCAATAGCACAGGGCCAACTCTGTTCAGCTTTGTTCCTTCGAATGAGATGCTTCCCGATGTGGAAATTTCACCACCCTTAATCAAACTGTCAATGAAATTGCCACTGCCTTCGATATCCATGGAGAAGCCAGGGTTTCCATGGACCATCATATTCCTGTGTTCCAAATCTGCCGCGAGATACACATTCTGATAATTGCCGCCGCCATCCCTCAACACACTGACTAGACTGAGGGAAACGGGATGGCATACCGGGCCGACCAAATCTATCCAAACCCCCTCCGTCCCCGATGGGAAACCTATGGAGCTATCATCATCTGAGATTTCTTTGGAGTCATTGCCGAAGTATGCTGTCACTCCGTCTAGCGACGCACCATCGACCGGATACAAGGTCACCTCGAATCCACGGTTAGGTTGATTCCATGGGATGTGGACGGCAGAACGATTGTCTTCGTCACAGTATCCAAATCCAACCAAACCACTAGGAGGCTGCGAGGAAACAACCTTGGAATCCCGAATATTAATTCGGGAGTCCTTGTCGACAAAGATTTCAACTCCAATGTCTATTGAGAACTCGGTTTTTTCTCCATCTGAAGATTCTAGGTTCAGAACACCACCGTTCACAACTCTGATGTTATTGGACAGAGTCATGCTTTGATCCCATGTCAATTCAGATTCTACTATTATGTCGTTACTATCGGCAACTGCATTTGACGGGATTACTATGCTTGCAGCCGCCATTGTTAGGCATATGAGAAAAACTAACCCCTTGCTCATTGTCATTCGGCCGAGCCGTCGGGAAATGAAGGTCACCCCTCCATGCGATACCTATGACTCAATTGTTCAATGTTTGACCCAAGGTTAAATCGCCTGATTTTCCTGCGTGGGATAATGACCTCTGAGAATCTCCCCTGGGATGACCCCGTGATCGCACCACTCCTGGTGCTCTGGCTATACCTTCCGGGATATCTTTCCAATACCGCTGCTATGCTGGGAGGGAAGTGGATCCCTGATCTGACTGGGATTCCTGTCTTCACCATCGATGGAGGTGCGGTGATGTCCGATGGGAATCGGATATTAGGAGACGGTAAGACATGGAACGGCCTAATTGGTGGCAGCATCGGAGGCGGACTATTGGGGATCCTCACTCATTCCATAGCGAATGGAAACCCCGTGGATTCCGCACCCTTCCTAGACCCCATTTCGGCATATGGGACGAATTCTTCAGAGATCTCAGATGCTTGGTTCTACATCGGAGGAGAATCTATGACAGCTTTCACAATCGGATGTGTGCTTGGATTGGGTTGCATGGTCGGTGACTCATTAGGGTCATTCGTCAAGCGCAGACTTGGGCATAAGAGAGAGGGTAGCGTGAGTTCCGAAGCTCCATTACTCGATACGCTACCATTCGCTGCATCGGCTTTCGGTTTCGGACAACTTCTGCTCGGACCTTCCATTGTGGGAAGTTCCGAACTCCTTCCGGGGATGGCCATACTTCTTCTGGTTACGCCGATTCTCCACAGGTCATTCAACATCCTGGGGTTCCGTCTCGGACTCAAGTCAGTTCCCTACTAGTCAAACCCAAATGCAATCCATTAATCACCACAATGCGAGCGCGAAGCATGGCCGGCATGGAAGTCCTGGTGGTTGGAGGCGGAGGACGGGAGCATGCATTAGCCTTGGGTCTCTCACAGAGCGATTCTGTCTCTGTCGTTCACTGTGCCCCTGGAAATGCTGGAACATCGATGGTTGCTACTAATCACGGGATTCTTGTTTCTGACATCGAGGGGATTGTCGACCTAGCTATTGAATTGGAGGTTTCTTTGGTTGTGATCGGTCCAGAGGCTCCCCTGGTGAGGGGGCTATCAGATCGACTTAGGCAGGAATCAATACCTAGCTTCGGCCCTCATTCCAAGGGAGCTCTACTTGAGGGGTCAAAGATTCATGCAAAGACGATCATGGAATCCTTGGGCATTCCAACGGGGAGGTTCGAGAAGATTGACGAAATCGACTCCATTGAAGGAAGTTTGGACTCCTTCGAACCTCCCTGGGTCATCAAGAGGGACGTCCTCGCAGGAGGTAAGGGCGTGACCGTCACTTCATCCCGACACGAGGCTCAAGAGGCACTCAGAATTGGCATTGAATCTGACGGATTCGTCCTAATGGAAGAACATCTTTCCGGTGAGGAGGTTTCTGTCCTCGTGATAATGGATGAGTCGGGATACGTCATGCTACCAGCAAGTCAGGATCACAAGAGAGTCGGAAATAATGACAAAGGTCCTAACACAGGTGGTATGGGTGCCTACGCACCGGCTCCAATAGCCACTCCTTCAGTATTGGCCAGGACTAAGGAAGAGATCATAGAACCAATGCACCACCATTTGCGCAACTCAGAGACTCCATATCGAGGCTGCCTGTATGTCGGTCTCATGATCGATGAAGAAGGAGCTCCCAGAGTAGTTGAGTTCAATGTTAGACTCGGAGACCCAGAGGCCCAGGTCACGATTCCCTTGTTCCAATCGGATTTGGGCTTGGTTCTCCTTTCTGCTGCAGAGGGAAACCTTGCAGGAACTGAAGTCGAGTTCAAGCAGGTCCACGCAGCCACAGTTGTACTTGCATCAGAGGGATATCCGGAAAATGTGATCTCTGGGAGAATCATCGAGGGATGGGAGGCAGGAATCGATGAAGGACGGGTGCTTGGCTTTGTCCATCTAGCTGGGGCGATGAGGGGTGAATCAGGAAAACTCATCTCGACCGGTGGCAGGGTTTTGTCCGCAACGGGAATTGCTCCCAGCCTTAGTGAGGCATTGGAGGCTTCATACCAGATTATCGAGGAAATCACCCTGGAAGGCTCTCATTACCGTCAAGACATCGGTTTTCGCGCCCTTCCGTGATGAAAAATAGGACTAATCTGGGAGCCCTAATTACCGACCGTTCTACGAACGATTAAAACAAGCGTTCAGGTCGGCGCGATGCTGAGTTATTGGCAAATAGGTCCGGTGGATGGGATGGAAGCGGAGAAAGACATCTCTCAAGTCGCCCAATTCAACAATCTATTCGCTCCCGTTGCAATCACTCTTGCCTTACTCGGATTAACCATAGGTGCATCTTCTCTAGACGGTAGAAAAGTCGATGGAGATTTCTTCTCAGGGACTATCCTGATTTCTCTTTCGATCCTGATTCCAGCATGCATGGGGAGATCCTCGTGGCTGATTCCTCTTGATTCAGGGTCATTACGCGTAGGTGCTCTTACTCTTGCCACGGTAATCCTCAGCATCACCGCAAATGTCGTTAATCCAGTTGAGTTTGATAATATGTTCGTTGTTACATTCGTCATTGTCGGTTTTGTCTCAGCAGCGCTCAACGAATCCAGTAGGTTCGAGGAATCTTCAATCTTCTTGTCAGTAGTTCTGGGCATGCGGCTCGCTGCGTTCTACGCGGGCGGGCTATTGATTGCCCAAAACGACTCGATGGTCGTCATCGACACAGTCAGGGAATCAATCGGCAGCGCATTCTTCTCATTCTGGCTTTCTTCAATATCACTTGGATTACTCGTTATCGTCGGACTAAGGGGGCCAATTGAGCAGAGAGGCAAGGGAAGACTCATGTCTCCCCTCCCAACCTTTAGGGAGAATCCAGAGGTGATCGCATACTCGTCTCTCATTTTTGCAAGCTTCATGATCCCTCTGATTTGGATAGGGCAGATAGATTCTCTACAGGAATTCTCGCAGGATAGTCATATCGGAATGACATGGGCAACTTTCTCTGCCTTGGTAATATTCATCCATGCCTTCTTCAGAGCCGAAGGGTGGCATGTATTAGGCGCATTGCTGGCAGTGAATTGGGTCTTGTACACCATAGGGCATATCCACGAAATTGGGAACGAACTTCCCTCTATATTCTCTGAGGATGGATTCATCGGGTCATTCACTTGGTTCTTCTTGTGGTTCTGGACAAACTTCTTTGCAATATTCTTCGCCTCTAGGGGAGTTTTTGGTGATGTGGCTCCTCGAAGGGAAAGGAGCGGATTCAGGGTTTGGTGGAATGACAACTCCTACTTCGTGATGGTTTCTCTCGCCTTCCTAACAGCGCTAATCATCAGAGTTGCATGGAACGTGATTCCAGCAATGAATGCCAGTGGTACTGGACAATGGGATTTGACTGGCGGTTCCGACCCTTGGTACATGAAGCGAGTAGTCGACTACGTTGTCGCTGAGAGGAGCCACTTGATTTTTGATCATGATAGGGCATATCCAACGGGGGGAATTAACCCAAGGCCACCGCTCTTCTCTTGGTCTCTGGCACTTGGAGGGATGGCACTCTCCTGGGTAATAGAGATTCCAGCCGAACAGGCAGTTTGGTGGTCCGTGGCTGCACTCCCCGCAATTTACGGCGCCCTCATCGTTCTGCCCATTGCTGGGATAGCCTCTCGCGCAAATAGTAGACGGGCTGGAATGATTGGTGCTTGGCTGATCGCTCTAATGCCCGGACACATGGGCAGATCAACATTCGCATATGCGGACCACGACTCGTTTGCGATGCTTTTTCTAGCCATTGCACTCTACTTCTGGATCAGGGCCATCGAACAAATTAATCACAAGAAACTCTTCAAGACAACTAGCGCAAATCCACTTTACATAATTGCGGGAATGAGGGAGACTTGGAAGAGGAATCCGTCTTTAATGGCTAATGCCACCATGTCTGGGATCGCGTTCTCAATCATGGCCCTTGGTTGGAAGGGATTCGTTTACGGTCCAGGGATACTCTTCCTCGCTTACTCATTCCAGGTGGCGATTAACATCTTCAAGCGCAGGGACAGCATCCAGTTCACCTCTGCAGCACTTCAAATGATGATCGTCTCAATCCTCGTCCCGGCCCCGTTTTATGCATGGCCAGGAATGAATCTCCTCTTCGCCCCCAGCGGAATGCAGCCAATGTTCTACATCATTGGGTTCACATTCGCCATGGGCTGGGTGTCTAGCTCATTCAGGGACAAACCTTGGCTACTGGTAGTGCTCGGTGGGAGCACATTATTTGGAGCCATTCTTGGGTTGCTTTTCATCCTACAGAATCTCGGTCTCTACGATGGGTGGGACATTCTCTTCACAGGTGGGTTCTACTTCTCCAAGAACAAGATTTTCGCAACTATCGGAGAGGCCAAAGCACCCCCTAGGGGGCTGTTGTTCGCATCTTTTGGCCCAATTGTCTTCCTAATCGCGATTGGATGCGCATTCATCCTACTATGGCGGGGGAGCCGAAAGAACAAGTCAGAGCTAACTCTTCTAGGTCTTTGGACAATCATCGCTACGTACATGGCTTGGACAGCTCAACGATTTATCATCAACGCAACACCAGTGATGGCAGCAGTTGGCGGAATAGGGATATCCATGCTTTGGGCCTCTGCAAGCTTGCCAGCGTTCACCAAGGCATGGAGAAACTCAGGAATAGGAACTCCAAGGACTCGCTTCAAGTCCTTGTGGCCAGCCACTAAGGCCCGCCCTGGAGTACCTGCCATGATCATGGTTTTGCTCCTAATCACTTCACAACACGCGACTTACGGAATAGACTCGGGAATTCCTCAGTCAGAACAAGAATCACAGAGCGATATCGATCAGAGCATGTACGACATTGTCCCCGATATAATGAGGCAGGACTTACTAGGTCTGTTTTCCCTAATGAATAGCGAACCGTACGATCCGGGTGAATCAGGACTATGGTACATGGGAACTTTCGGTCCCTACTTCGGAGGACAAGGATGGAATGACGCATACGACTGGCTCGCCCAACAGGATAGTGACACTCCATTCAGTGATCGCCCAGCCTTCGTTTCTTGGTGGGACTATGGATTCCAGGCACTGGCTTCCGGTCAGCACCCAACTGTTGCTGACAACTTCCAGTCGGGGATCCCACAGAGTGGGGCCATGCTACTAGCGGGTGGACAGGAAGACACCCTGTCTTTGTTCATCACCACCTTGGCGATGGGTGATAAGAGCATCAACGGACAACTTGGCGAATCATTCCAAAGCGTCCTAGGGGCGCACATGTCCGAGGCACAGGTTCAGGAATTTGTTGCCATCACATCGAACAATGAGAAGAACTTCGTTCAAGATCGTATGATGGCAGTTGTGGCTGAATACGGAAACGCCGAACTACTCATGGGATACCCTCTCGACGAAGAAGGTCTGGCTTGCACAGACTCTTGCGCAGCGACCTACATCGTACTAGTGAATGGCGAGGAATTCGGCGAGTCAACTACTAATGAATCTGAGGCAATGTCACTGTTCGATGCAGCTCGTGGGTCCTCATCGGCATTCGAAATGTTCGACTTTGACGACGCAAGTCACTACGACTTGGCCGGATACAGATACACTCGTGACATCATCGACGACTATGATGACCTCTCTACGGCACTTCACCGGACAAATGCTAGATTCGGGATGGCTCGTGCTTTCCTAATCACCGCCTTTTCTCTCGATGATTTGGTACAGATATACGACGGCATCACTTCAATCGACACATATGAGGTCTCAGACTATGATGAGTCTCATGGGAGCACGACCCCTAGGAACCACGAGATCCGATACTTTGCTGTCGATAACAAACTCTATCCTCTCGGCGGAAAATACTACCAGGACTACCAATCGTATCACAGAGGGCAGGCAACTGGTATCTTCCATGCTCCGACTGGACTCTCTGGCCTTGATATGAACTCATACATCACAACAACTTACGAGACAAACCAGGGCCAAAAGACTCCCGCTGAATTCCAAATCCAGTACGAGAGCGACGTGAGGGCTCAGGCATCCGGTGCATCGACCGGAGAGGATATGATCCAGATGACAGACATGGATTACCAGCATCTGGATGCCTTCTTCAACACAATGATTGCTAGGGCATACGTTGGCTACGGGACTTCCACATTGGGTCTTCCATCAGCTTCTGGTCAGGCAGGTGATGCCGACTCGCCCTCGAGTTGGATTCTTCCGAATTCAATCCCCGGATCACCTGGGAGCTACCTGCAGGGTGCAATGGCCCTCCCAGGTGCGATGATGAACCACTTTGTTCTGTCAAACTGGTACGATCCAACAAACGGAACCTCTTGCGAAGAGATACAGATTACCGGATCCGCATCAACGATAGAGGGCAACTCCCTGCTGTCAAATGTCACGCTGTCGTCACCTGACAGTCTGTCATCCGGATGGTCACAGATTCAATCGTCCGGCCCCTGGACGATGACCCAAGTGGAAAATGGAATCATCCCTATGGGTGCATCTGTAAGCAACCTAGACTCGGACGATAAGACGATTTCCATCAGTTCAGCAGCCGATTCGACTTCCGAAGTCACCGAATTCACCATGACAGGCAAGGTAGATCAGTGGTGCGGTTCAATTTACGACTCTAACAGGGCGGTTAAGATTCTGAAATACTACAGTGGCGCAACTCTAGAGGGGACTGTCTCATTGGAGGGAATCGGCCCAGTACCTAACGCCAGGATTCTCATCGAAAGGGACGCATTCAGTGGAGAGGAGTCAGCAGATGCAAATGGAAACGTGGTCGATAACGATTCTAGGACCTACTGGATTCCGATTGGTAGCACTCAAGCAGACGAGGAAGGGTATTTCTCATTCTCCGCCCCTGCTGGGAAGATCAGAGTCTCTGCATTCTCCGGCGAACCAGACTTAGAAGCAGGTAGAACAGCACTGATGTCGGGCACGGGAGTTTCAATGGCCGAACTATTCACTGAGAGTTCGCAGAATCGGGATGTAAACCCAGTTACTGGAATTCTAGGGAACGTATACGGATCCACTTGGCTCTCCGAAACGATAGTGAACATTTCGGGCTCCGATGGGCACAGCAACGGGCAATCAGTAATTGAGGCCCCAATCTCCGTCTTGCCATCGACCGCTTCAGGCATTCTATCATGGTCTGGCGAACTTGCTTTCGATGGAGAACCAGTTCTTTCGGCTCAAGTCGTAATGACCCCATACTCAGATGAGGTTTCAATCCCGCCATATGTCTCCATGACTTCCGATGGGAGCATGGAGGGGGAGAATCTGAAATTCACTGGGACTGGAGAAGTTACATTCCTAGGAAGTGGAACTGTAGAGAGTATGGGTGCAGTCTCCGTTCACGACTTTACTGGCACTCACACTCAGTCTGTCTTCGATAACCATAGTATCACCGGTGAAGGACAATTCTCCGGCAAGGGGGTCATCGATGGTTCAATTTCTGGCGACTTCCCCAATTGTTCTGAGAACTCGGTCCCGGTCGGCTTCGAAGCATGTGTTGGCGAAGATGACAACTATCTCCTCGACGGCATTGTAAATGGTTCTGGCAAGTTCACATCATATGGGGTTAGCGAATTCACCAGGGTTCTCTCTCAGTCCACATTCATCGGTTCGGGAACATTCGTGACCGACTCTTCGCAGAATCTCACCACTTTTGGAACAATAAACGGAACTGGGACATTCTCTGGTCATGGGACGTTTAGTGGACCTATGGTTAGACCAGGTTCATTCCACATTGTCGATGCTCTTCCTGGTAAGTACGTAGTAACAATCGATTTCGGGACCGGTGAACCTGTCGAGTTACCTCAACCATTCGTAGTAACTCTGTTATCTTCCGAGTATCAGATTCCGGTGTCAATCTCTGGTGGCGCCATAAAGGGAACCGTGACTCTATTCTCTGGAAAACCACTATCCGATGAGATTGCAATTTTCTCAATTAACGGCTCTAGCGAAGATGCCCAGAATGAGTGTCAGGGCGTTGTTACTCAGCCATGCTTTGTAATTCCCGATGAAAGCGGATCATTCGAGGTCGGACCCATAGTTCCGGGTTCTTATGTGGCAGAGGTAGACACCGACGATGACGGCTTCCCAGAGATTTCCCAGATCTTCACATTCGAAGCAGGTCAAGCATCGCTTGTCTCATTCCCCTCCGAAGTCCCCCAGACGTCCGACATCACATTCACCCTTTCTGATGATGGCTCAAACGTAGAAGACCTGCAACTGCAGTTTATCCCAGAGGACCTATCCCGAATTCCCGTCCAAGCAATGTTCGACAATGGGACAAATACGTATCACGCTGAATTGCTCCCAGGGAATTGGGTACTCAATTACACCCTTAGCGATGAGAAACAACTGTGGCAACGAATCTCGATAGGGACTGTAGATGTCAGCGAGTCTTTCGAATTCCTCATCAGTCAGGTCGTAAATGGTACTGTGGTTGACGAACCAGACAAGGAAGGATCGATAACCCCGCTCTCCAGAGTCACAAACCAGGAGGTCTTGTTTCAATGGGAAGGTTTCACTCTCAAATCCACAACGGACTCATTCGGGGAATTCAGTGTCATACTGCCTCAGGGGGCCTTCGTCCAGGCTACAGTGGGAAGGATAGTCGGTGCTGGGGGACTCTTTTCCAATGGGACGAGCTTCCAAGTCACAGATGGGATGGAAAATATCACTATCGAACTCATTGATGCAACAATGGTGCTTGGAGAAGTGAGTCTAAATCGCGAAGGAAACACGTACAACCAAGGATTCTCGGGGTGGCAACCGGTTTTCGCACAAGCAAACAACCTGGATGGAACCACAGACGCAGTATGGAGGAAAGAGGTAGATGACCTCGGTCGTTTCGACATGCTCCTACCCTTTGGGAACTGGTCTTTCACTTTAGACGCAGGAGACGACATGGGGAGCAATTCAGTAGTCAAGGAAATCAACACATCATTAGAGTCGATGGTTGAGCTACTTGTCCTGCCACTGGAGAACAGTACCGTGCAGATCAACTTCTTTATCGACCATGACGGCGACAACAATGCATCCAACGGAACCCCAGTTTCCTATCCATTCGAGATCAAACCACTCTCGCCAAATGGGGCTGGATACTCGGTTTCTGCTGATGCGGCAGATTGGATTGAAACGGGAATGGCTGAGATTTCACTAGAACCGGGAAGGTACCGAATAGTGGTTGAGAGGGCCAACTCTTCTGCAGACGAGCAATTCGATACCCTCTATGACACAAATGAGATCTTCGATGTCGAGATTGAACCTTCCACCGTCGAGCGTTCTGTCGGATTCGAGCCAAGATGGCTGGTCAACATCACCTTCAGAAACGAGAGCGGTCAGATTCTCGACAATCACCAAGTCAAGCTTGAGAACGCTGATAGCGGCTGGATTCAGACCTTCACAACCAACGAAGATGGGATGCTGGTGGAATACGTCAACGAAGGGGATTGGCTCGTCATTGTTGAAGAGTTCGAGACCAATGCGGGCGTCTTCGAGGGACTACGAAGATCGATTTCCGTTTCTCAAGCATCTGCGGGATCCCGAATGAACTTCCAAACAGCCGAACTTGCCACAGTTACTATGACTCTTCAATCCACTTCAAGTGTAGCTACCATGGAGACGATCGACGTCACGATTACATCACTGGAAGGTCTGGGATCATTCGTTACTTCTGTCGACGGACTCGAGCAATCACTAGAGATCAGACTAGTTCCAGGGCTATGGGATGTCGAGATCAACCAGACTAATGAAGACGGAGTTAGAATGCTCCTGGAGAACACATCTCTAGTGGAATCAGGAGTCACTGTGGGACCTGATTACCAGGCCTTCCTCACAGTTCAGATGCTAGTCAGTCTCAGTGGCAAGGTATTCTGGGATTTAGATGGCGATGGCTTACCAGGATTCTCAGAGGGTCTTGCAAATGCCACGGTCAATATCACCAGCAGCGATATGCAGAGTCCCGAACTGATTACAACTCAGGACGGGTTATGGTCAACATTCCTTCCTGCTCAAAGCTCATGGAATATCACCGTCGAAAAGGAAGGCTTCGGAACGCAGATTTCACAAGTCGAAATCTTAGAAACCTCCGTTAACGAGGACATCGAAATTTCAGCCGGTGAAGTCGAGGTCTCAGGAACAATCACCTATCCCGATCAGAACTGCATCTCTAGCAGCGAGTGGCAAATTGAACTGATACCCTCTCATGGAATATCTCGCGATCGAGTACTGGTATCTGGAAATTCGTTGGGCGAGTGGTCTACCACGATCCAACCAGGAAGCTGGGTAGCAATGGCAACAACTTCGCCTGTAGATTCCGAATCGACGTGCAATGGGCTCATCTCTATCGAGCCACTAGAAGTAGGGGTTGAAGGGGGTTCAGTAGAATCCAAACTCACCGAAGGCGGTACTCTGATGCTTGATACCAGTTGGTTGGACTTCGACGGCGGTGAGCACGACCTCACTGAGGTAAAGGATTACGATCTTGTCATTGAGTACGGCCCAATTTCATGGTCCGAGCAACTAGGGGGCGATGGGGTCCTGACTCTGCTGCTCTTGCCCGGAACGGTCCACACTTCCAGTAACTTTGACTGGGACGAGGGCGTGAGGAACGTATCCTACTCCGGTGGCAAAGGAGTCTCCATCAGAGCCGGACAGGTAAGCCCATTGAACACACTCAGTATCGATAGGATCTCCAAGCAGAGTGTCATCACTACAGTCATAGACTCAGATAGGATTGAGGTCCATGAGGTTGATCCTTCCTGTACTAACGATGATGATGGCGATGGAGTCATCAATGGCGAAGACGACTTCCCCGACGACCCGGCTGAATGGAGCGACACAGACGGCGATGGAATTGGTAACAACGCAGATGGTGATGATGACGGAGATGGTTTCAATGACCTGGAGGATGACTTCCCATTGGGTCAGGGACAATCTACGGAGTCAGCCGGAGGATGCAAGTACCAGGAAGCTGAGTTCACAATCTCGGTCGAGTACGATGGCCACAACTCCTTCGATGAATACACAGTGGTTGGAACCGTCCCTGGTGCCGATGGAACTGATTGGGATGTCCAATTCCAGAATTCATCCGGAGAATGGTTGGAAACAGCAACATTCGAAATGGGGCTAACCAATTCCGACATCACAGAGGAAATCAAAGTCCGTGTGATTCCGGCGAATGTCGGCGTCGCTCACCACTTCTCCGATGGGCACATGGTATTGGTCAAGATGTCCACAAGCCAGGGTTACTCCACTCAAGTCGAGTTGAGAGTCGACATCCCAGAAATAAACTCCATGGAGGTCCTTGAACCAGAAGAACTCTTCTTCAACAAAGAGGAAACCGCTGTTATCATCGAGATTCCATTCAAGAACACTGGAAACTCGGACGAGCTTTTCTTCTTCCAATTCGACTCCTCAGAATGGTGGGAATTCGCCGGACCTACTACCCAACCAGCCTCTCCATTCACCGACGGAACGGCCACCTTCACCCTAGTCCGCTCTGTGGAACCAGCATTGCCCTCGCCATATGCCGAGGAGATTACATTCACCGTATCCGACCAGGACAACAATACATACTCGGGCTCTACCGTGATTGAGACAGACTCGCCAGTACTTTCTATCGTCGGCGACACAATTTACCTTGTCGGCGGTTCAGGTGGGTTCGCTAGTTTTGGCGAAATCGAGCAATATTCTGTCGATATCTCCAACAGTGGAAATGTCGGTGCAGAGAGCGTCACTCTCGAGGCAACACTCTGCTCAGATATCTTGTGCGCTAATCCAGTGGGTGTCAATTCCACATCAAGCGGACCGGTCGCAGCAATGGACGAATCGACGTTCTACATCACGGTAGACTTCACTCAGTTTACCAAGGCCAAAACATACTGGATCATTTTCTCAATTGAGGGAGAATTGCTTGATGAAACGTCCGAGTCTTGCAAATCCCCAAAGTCCGAAGGCAAGGCATCATGTGTCTTAGAGGCCCAACTATGGAGTAGCTCCGAAGAGAATGAGAACCTGAAATACATGGCATTCGCCTTCTTGATAATGCTAATCGCAGCACTCCTTTACTTCACGAAAAGACCAGGTAGACGAGTCAACGCCCCGTTCTAATACTACTGCCTCATCGCTGCACTGGGTACTCGCATGCGTGGAATTCCGCATATCGAATTGATGCCCGAACCCGAGGACTCAAGCCTGCTTACGGCTGTCGACAGAGATGCACCAGGATATCCAGGGGAATCTTATGGGCTCAGTGACGAAGAGGCAAGGAGACTTAGGTGGCCTATGGACCCAATAATGAGACTCCTGTGGCCATGGGGGGCAGTAGGATTCTCAGCCGTTGTCGTTGCCATTCTCCTTCTCTATCCATCAATATATTCCATTCTTGGAGAGGTCCTAGATTCGGAGTGGGCTTTCGAAGATAGTGGCCTCAGGGAATTGCAGGAATCTGGAAATCTGGGCGAGGGAGTCAGCGTCTGCATAGTTGATACTGGAATAGATACCACGCATCCAGATCTCGCTCACCTATCATTGGCAGGATTCCGGGATTTCTACTCCGAAAAGGACTCACCAGTCAGAGATATTGGGATAAATAGTCATGGGACATTGATGGCAGGTCTGCTAGTGGCCAACGGATCTTTCATTGGAGCTGCTCCCGGCGTGTCACTGTCAATCGCAATTTCCCTTGGACCAGATGGAAAGTCTGCAAACGAGAGGATGGTTTCGCAAGCGATTAGGTGGTGTCGGATATCACAGGATTCGGATATTATCTCCCTAAGTCTAGGAACAGCACCAGGATCAAGCTATTCTTCTTCCTCCGATACTCTAGAGGCAGTCAGGGAGGCATTAGACGATGGAATATTTGTTATCGCGGCCGCCGGAAATAGCGATTCCCGGCAGAATCTCTCTGACGTTTCATCCCCAGCAAGCCTGAGGGGGGTAATTGCTGTGGGGGCTCATGACAGAGATGGAGGACCATGGGTGGATAGCGCAGAGGGTGCACAAACGGACCCAGTAACCGGTGTGGAGAGAACATTCCCCGATCAGAAGCCAGAGATACTCGCACCCGGTGTGGACCTATGGTCTTGCAGAGACAGTACCAGAGATCCCCCCTACGCATTCTCCACGGGAACAAGTGATTCTACGGTGATGGTTACCGGGGCGCTCGCTTTGATTCTATCATTACATAGAGATCATATTGCCGGAGGAAACGGTATCATCGAAGAACACGAGATGCATCTTGTAAAGGTCGCTCTGGCAAATTCGGCCCGATCTGATCAAAGTCAATCGGATCTTCATCACCCCAAGAAAGGATATGGGATTCTAGATGCTGGAGAATGGTCTAGACAGGTGGAAATTGAATTCGGAATTATCCACGAAATCACGTGATTTGTTGAACACAGATGAAACGCCGCGGCCCTATGATTAAATTGTCTAGATGTCGTCCGATGAATTATGGCGCGGGATAAGAAACTGAGATCCTTCTCATTAACAGGGCTATTCTTGTTCAGCATACTGTTCTCACTGGCATTGCCAGCAGGTACCGCTTCCGCATCTAACGAGACGACAACAGGAACGATTACTGGTACCGAGACATGGGCAGGAGTACATACTCTGACAGGCGATGTTACTATCGCCCCCGGTGCAAAACTAATAATTAACCCAGGAGCAACTATCGAGTTTCCCAATGGGACGCATCTAGATGTCAGGGGAAGTCTGTGTGCAGGTGTTTCTTCATGCGGCGCGTCTTCAAATGCAGGTCCCGCAATGAGAATCACACTGAAATGGGGTGAACCAGAAAACTCCAGCGCAACAGGCGAATGCTATGGGATGAGTTCCGGAAACCAGGACATATGGATAGATGACCCCTCCTGCAACGAAGGAGTTCTCATGCGGAGTTCCATCGATCTTTCTGAGACCGAACTAAGGTACGTCACATTCGATAGCGCATGGGGGATTCCTCAGTACATCCCCACAGTAGGAGAGTTCCGTTACGGGGCTCTAGTTCTTGATGGAGCTAGCCCCTCTCTGACAGAACTCGAATTCAACCAAGTCAACACTTCCAGCGTGTTGACAACCAATCTAGCCCAACCAACCTTCAACGGAGGAAATTTCGTTGTTGGGTCCGATGAGAGTAAAAGCATCGTAGGCGCAGCACTACAGATTTACTCCTCTGGATCATCAGTCAGCCCGTTCACTCTCTCTGATATCTCACTAACGGGGACCGAGAACGGCTGCGGGCAGCGAGATGGCGGTCGCGCCACTATTTGGGCCCAGGACTCATTCATCGAAATCGACAACGCTCAAATCACTTCAGGTGACTACGGTATCGGGCTATTCACGTCAGCAGGAACGGTGACAAACTCCGTAATCAACGTGAACTGCAATGGAATCGACCTAAATGCAAAGAAAGCAGTGGGCGGGGCAGATTTTGGCTTCGAAATCTCGGATAATGAAATTTCGACGGTAGAGGGTGCAGGAGTGTATTCCGCTAGTGGTGCTCTACTAACTCTACGGGGGAACGACATTGGGGGGGCTGCAGGGGGTTCGGGAATTGTGGTTCGCGATAGTGAAGCCCACATTCACGAAAACGAGATCGGTCCGGTAGATGGATACTTCGGCCTATGGCTACGTGGTTCATACGATGTCATCGCCGAGAATAACTCAATTTTTGATACTAC
>Ga0066850_10000174_pt1 | contig 34988 bp, 41 predicted proteins | sample ETNtaG_4_FD_67282 | JGI IMG/M metagenome (GOLD analysis project Ga0066850, IMG submission 67282) | Marine microbial and viral communities from oxygen minimum zone, Eastern Pacific Ocean - ETNP201406SV67 | ecosystem: Environmental > Aquatic > Marine > Oceanic | place: Pacific Ocean: Eastern... | reverse complement strand
AAGAACGTCGTCGCCCAGATGGAAGTTATATCCGATTTGACGAAAACGCGGCTGTGCTAATCGACGAAAATCGACAACCGCGCGGCACTCGAATCTTCGGCCCAGTAGGCCGTGAATTACGAGACCAGCGATTTATGCGGATTGTTTCCCTAGCTCCGGAGGTCTTGTGATGAAAATCAAAAAAGGCGACCTCGTTCGAGTCCTTTCTGGCAAAGACAAAGGGACCGAGGGACACGTAATGGCAGTCGATTCTGAAAATGGTCGCATTACCGTCGAAGGGGTGCACACAGGGCGAAAGCACCAACCGCCCACACAAACCAACGACCAGGGCGGAATCATCGATATCGCGTTGACGATTAATGCTTCCAACGTCGCCGTTGTATGCCCCAAAACGGGCGAAGCCGGCCGCGTCGGCTATCGAATCGAAGGTGACACAAAAGTGCGTTACCACAAGAAATCAGGGGAGGAACTGTCGTGAGCTCAATAACGATGGAACCCCGCATGAAGGTTCTCTACCGAGAGACTCTCCGGGATCAACTACAAAGCCAACTAGGTCTTGACAACATCATGCAAGTACCCAAGCTCAGTAAAATTTCTGTTAACTCCGGTGTTGGAGATGCACTCGTCAACCGAGCATTTCTAGATAACGCCGTTGAGGATCTCACGAAGATTACCGGCCAAAAACCAGCGATTACTAGAGCAAAACAATCAATCGCAGGATTCAAACTCCGAGAAGGAAACGCCATCGGAGCGAAGGTGACACTTCGAAACAACAGAATGTGGGAGTTCTACGATCGACTCGTAAGTCTCGCCATTCCCAGGATCCGTGACTTCCGCGGACTGTCGCCCCGGTCTTTTGATGGACACGGCAATTACACATTTGGAGTTACAGAACAGTTGATCTTTCCAGAAATTAGTTATGACTCTGTTAACAAAATCCGAGGCATGGATATCACACTCGTGACATCCGCCACCACCGATGAACATGGCCGAGCGCTACTAACAGCGCTCGGGTTTCCGTTCCGCACTGAAGGGCAGAACTGATGGCCAAAAAGGCTCTTCGTAATAAACAGCAACGCACCCCAAAGTTCAAGGTACGCGGATATACGCGCTGTCGCCGTTGTGGCCGGCCGCGGTCCGTGTACCGCAAATTTGGATTGTGTCGCGTATGTCTTCGCGCAATGATCCACGCCGGGGAAATTCCAGGCGTAACCAAGGCGAGCTGGTGAGGGGAAGATCACAATGACAATGACTGACCCAATAGCTGACATGCTGACGCGGATGCGGAACGCGCACCAGGCATACAAAGATCTTGTCGAGATGCCGTCCTCAAAACTAAAAGAATCCCTCGCTGTGATTCTCAAAGCGGAGGGCTACATAGCTGATTACGAAATTACCGACGCCACAGATCGACCAGGACAAACTTTGTCCATTCAACTGAAGTACACCCATGACCGTAGCCGGACCATCTCAGGGTTGAGGCGAATCTCAAAACCGGGTCTCAGGGTGTACACCAAGTCCGACAGTGTCCCTAGAGTCCTCGGAGGGCTAGGCATTGCCGTTCTATCGACCAGTAAAGGCCTAATGACCGACAGAGAAGCACGTCGCAACCATATCGGTGGCGAAATTCTCTGTTACGTCTGGTAGGAGGTAAGCATGTCGAGAGTAGGTAAAGCCCCCATCGTGATTCCGGACGGACTTTCCGTCGAAGTTTCAGCGGGCACAGTCAAAGTTTCAGGAAGTCAAGGTGAACTCAGCCAAGAAATGCCGGAAGGCATCGAAGTTCAAGTTGAAGACTCCGTAGTAACTGTCAGTCGAAACGATGACAGCCGCCAACAGCGTTCCCTTCACGGTTTAGCCCGATCACTCGTCAACAACATGGTTGAGGGCGTCTCTAACGGCTTCATGAAGGAACTCAATATCGTTGGTGTTGGTTACAGGGCCCAGGCAAAAGGCACGAACGCATTGGAACTAGCGCTCGGTTTCAGCCATTCAGTCAGCGTAGAAGCCCCAGACGGCATCTCCTTCGAAGTACCTGAACCAACAATCATCAAAGTCTCAGGCATCGACAAACAACTTGTTGGACAAGTCGCTGCTGATATTCGCGCCCTCAAAAAACCTGAACCTTACAAAGGTAAAGGAATCAGGTATGTCGATGAGCACGTAATTCGCAAAGCCGGCAAGGCCGCAAAGTAGGTATTGAAATGACATCACGGAGCGCACAACGCCAACGCCGCCAACGTCGAGTTCGTAAAAAGATTACCGGAACTACAACTCGGCCCCGGCTGAGCGTCTTCCGGTCTAACCGTCACATTTCGGCTCAAATTATCGACGACGAGAATGGCCGCACGGTTGCAGCCGCCTCAACGTCAGAAGTCGATCTACGGGGTGCTGTAACTAGCAATAAAGAAGCTGCCGGCAAAGTAGGAAGTCTGCTTGCTGAACGAGCTCAGGCAGCTGGTATCGATTCCGTGGTTTTTGACCGCGGAGGAAACAAATATCACGGCCGTGTAGCGGCCCTCGCCGACGCTGCTCGCGACGCCGGGTTGAAGTTTTAGGAGCTGATCATGACTGACGCTAACGCCAATCAAAATCGCCGAAACGACGATCGAGGCAATCGCCGTCGAGACGACCGCCGTCGAGACGACAACCCACGAAACAGTGGAGATGACGGACTCCGCGAATCGCGTGTGATTGACATCAACCGAGTAGCCAAAGTTGTTAAAGGCGGCCGACGGTTCTCATTCACAGCGCTCGTCGTTATTGGTGATGGAGCTGGCCAAGTCGGTCTTGGGTACGGCAAAGCAAAAGAAGTTCCGCTTGCAATCCAGAAAGGTACCGAAGAAGCCAAAAAGAACTTGTTCCGCGTACCACTTGCTGGATCAACGATTGTTCATCCCATTCTCGGTGAAACAGGAGCGGGGCGCGTCCTACTGAAACCCGCTGCACCCGGTACTGGAGTGATTGCTGGTGGAGCAGCTCGCGCCATTCTTGAAGAAGCAGGGATCAGCGATGTGTTAGCAAAGTCGCTCGGATCCTCAAACCACATCAATGTAGCCAAGGCGACGATTGCTGGATTGCAAGGCTTAAAGCGACCCGACGAAATAGCTGAAATGCGCGGTTTATCGGCCGAGGAGTGCATACCAGCGGCCCTATTAGCTGCCTATCGCGAATCAGAGCGACAAGCCCGTCAGCCGAAATCTGCTGCTGAGGTATCTTCATGAGTGACCTAACAGTTAAACAAATTCGCTCCGCGATCGGTTCGAAACCCAAACACCGCGGAACTCTCCGAGCACTTGGTTTAGGACGGATCGGAAAGACGAATACCCTGCCCGATAGACCTGAAATTCGAGGAATGATTCATAAGGTCGCCCACCTCATTGACGTAGAGGAAAGCTGAAGAAGTAGCCATGCTTAAACCACACGATTTACAACCAGCTCCAGGGTCAAAGAAAAGATCCAAACGCGTCGGCCGCGGTATTGCAGGAAAAGGCGGCAAGACAGCAGGCCGAGGTACAAAGGGAACAAAAGCTCGCAGCAAAGTCCCTGTTTGGTACGAAGGTGGCCAGCTGCCACTCCAACGCCGACTCCCCAAAATGAAAGGCTTCACCAACCCCTTCAGGGTCGAATATCAGCCGATCAACCTAGACACAATTGCTGACTCGCAACTTGACGATATCGACCCAGAAACCCTGTACAAAAAGGGTCTCGTATCGAAAGGCGCGATGGTAAAGGTCCTCGGTCGAGGTGCGATCGATCGCCCGGTAACCGTAAAAGCTCATGCTGTATCGGCGAGCGCAGAATCAGCAATAACAGCAGCAGGCGGCACGGTCGAGATTCTGCCGCCTACATTTAAAGGACCGCGACCTCCAGCTCGCGGCAACCAGCACACCAACCGATAATCGGGGTTTACCTTGCTCGGAAGTATGCGCAACATCTTTCGTGTTCCGGATCTTCGACTGAAGATCCTGTTCACCATTGCCATCCTTGGCGCTTACCGACTTGGGTCACAAGTCCCGGTGCCAGGGATTGACTTCGACGCGATTCTGTCGCTGCGAGAACAAGCCGACCAGACAGGCGGCGTGCTCGCTTTACTCAACCTTTTCTCAGGCGGAGCGCTAACTAACTTTGCCATCTTCGCCCTCGGAATTATGCCGTACATTACGGCGTCGATCATCATACAAATCCTGACTGTTGCCATTCCCCGGTTAGAGCAATTACAACAACAAGGAGCAGTGGGTCAGAAAAAAATCACTCAATACACCCGGTATTTGACACTGGCAATAGCGTTCATCCAAGCAACCGGTATCACATTCATATTCGGTCGCGGGCAAGGAACAGCGCTCGGCAATACCAGCGCAGTCATCGTGATCCCAGATTTCACTTTTCCCCGCGTGGCGTTAGTCATCCTTTCGCTAACAGCTGGCACAGCATTGCTCATGTGGATGGGTGAACTCATCAGCCAACGAGGTGTCGGTAACGGTATGTCGCTTCTGATTTTCGCTTCAGTCGTGTCGACAATTCCCTTCGACGGGGCTCGTCTACGTGCCGTCCAAGGAAACTTCTACCTAGCAGCTGCCATCTTGGTAGCGATCGCAATGATGGTGGCGATCGTTTTCATAGAACAAGGACAACGCCGGATCCCGGTTCAATTCTCCAAACGCCAAGTGGGACGGAAAATGTATGGCGGACAAAATACATACATCCCGCTAAAGGTCAACCAGTCCGGCGTTATCCCCGTGATATTCGCCAGCTCAATCCTGTTCCTACCAGTCTTGCTATCGAACGTAGCGAACTGGGGGTGGCTACAGACCTTCGTCAACGACTATCTCACTCAACCAGACAGCATTGTTTACATTCTTTTCTTCGGCATGCTGATTGTTGGCTTCGCATACTTCTATACAGCGATTTCATTCGACCCAGTGCGTCAAGCAGACAATATTCGCAAGCAAGGCGGGTTCATACCCGGAGTACGACCGGGACCTCAAACTGAGCGCTACCTATCCAGAATTCTCAACCGCATCACCTTGCCCGGTGCCCTATTTATCGCGTTCGTTGCACTCATCCCTACCGTCCTGCTCTCTTTAACTAGCGATTTAGGATCTATGGGTGGAGGCGGAGCATCTATCGGATTTGGAGGGGTGTCGATCCTCATTGCTGCAGGTGTTGCTCTCGAAACCATGAAACAAGTAGATAGCCAATTGCTTCAACGCAACTACGAAGGCTTCCTCAAGTAGCCGAGGCATACCTAATGACTCGACTCGTAATCCTAGGGAAACAAGGAGCTGGCAAAGGCACCCAATGCGCGCTGCTAGTTAACCACTTCAAAATCCCGCATATCTCCACTGGCGACATGCTCCGCGCCGCGGTGGCGGAAGGCACCGAATTAGGCCTCCAAGCAAAGACCATCATGGAGGCGGGCGAACTAGTTTCCGATGACCTCATCCTCGGCATTGTTCAAGAACGACTAACCCAGCCTGATGCTGAAAATGGATTCCTACTTGATGGGTTCCCTCGAACCGACGCACAAGCTCAGGGACTAGTGGAAATGCTCGCCCCTGAGGGCATTGATATGGCTATCGATATCGAAGTCCCCGATGCCGTAGTTACACAGCGAATGCTTGCCCGGGGTCGCGATGACGACACGCCCGAAGCAATCGAACGTCGTCTACACCTATATCAAGAAGAAACAGCTCCGCTGTTACATTTCTTCTCGTCGCGCGGGGCTCTAGCAGCCGTAGATGGCCTAGGAACCGAACAAGAAGTTCACAGTCGTATTATTAAAGCAGTCGAAAGTCGAGATTGACTATGCGATTGAGATTGGTGCCAGAAGCCAAGCCCGGTATGCTCTTTCTTCGGCTTGTTGGTCGTTCCAATGAAGCCGCGTCCGCACTCGGTCGCATTTTCGGGGTTCTATTTGCCCCGCGACCCCAGCACCAGGTATCCCAATGAAGGTCCGCCCCAGCGTAAAAAAGATCTGTGATAAGTGCCGAGTCATTCGGCGTCATGGTCGAATTCGCGTGATTTGTCCCAACCCGCGCCACAAGCAGCGACAGGGATAGGAATTTCTAACTATGGCCCGTATTGCAGGCGTTGACATACCGAGAGAAAAACGAGTTGAGGTTGCCCTCACTTATATCTACGGAGTTGGGCGCACCAGATCCGCAGACATTTGTGAAGCGTTGAACATTGGTCGAGCGACCCGTGTTCGCGACCTAACCGATGAAGAAATTGTCAAAGTGCGGAACTTTATAGACGAGAACTACACCGTCGAAGGTGATCTTCGCCGAGACGTTGCTCAAGACATCAAACGTAAAATCGAAATTGGCTGTTTCCAAGGAATTCGCCATCGACGAGGCCTACCGGTCCGAGGACAACGAACCCATACAAATGCTCGCACCCGAAAGGGCCCAAGAAAGACAGTCGCGGGCAAGAAGAAGGTCCTCAAGTGATCGCCGGCAAAGAAAAAGACTGAAAGAAGAAAATGGCGGATCCTCAACCCCCAGCGCGGCGTCCGCGCCGCAAAGAACGAAAGAATGTCGGCCATGGCGTCGCGCATATCAAGAGTTCATTCAACAACACCATCATTAGCTTCAGTGACCAAAAAGGAAATGTGGTCTCTTGGGCGTCTGCTGGCAATGTCGGATTCAAAGGCTCACGGAAATCGACGCCGTTCGCAGCGCAACAAGCAGCAGAAGAAGCCGCACGCAAGGCCATGGAACATGGTGTTCGGCGAGTCGATGTGCAAGTCAAGGGCCCTGGATCGGGTCGAGAAACAGCGATTCGCTCAATCCAAAATACCGGTATCGAAATTACGGGCATCAAAGATATGACGCCGGTGCCACACAACGGATGTCGACCACCCAAGCGTCGGAGGGTTTGACAAATGGCACGCTACACAGGCCCCAAAGCACGAGTTTCGCGACGGTTAGGGATCAACGTCTGGGGTACCTCAGGTGAGACTAAAGCGCTCGACAGACGCCCCTACCCACCAGGCGAACACGGCCGCAGTCGCAGACGCAGTCAAAACTCTGAGTTCCTTGTTCAGTTGCAAGAGAAACAGAAGGCCCGTTTCACATACGGCATAACAGAAAAACAGTTCCGAAATACATATGACGAAGCGGCAAAACAAAGAGGCGTTACAGGTGACAACCTTCTTCGTCTCCTCGAGCTCAGGCTCGACAACGTCGTTTATCGAGCTGGCTGGGCAGCAACCCGCCCACAGGCACGCCAGTTTGTGAGTCACGGACACATAAATGTCAACGGCAGACGGGTCAATGTGCCCAGCTTCCGTGCCCGTAAAGGTGATGTGATCGAATTACGGCCTAAGGCCCGTGAAATGGTCGCTATCCGATGGAATCTTGACGTCCTCGATCGCGCCGCCCCGATGTGGCTCGACGCTGGCGACAATGGCCAACAGGTCACTGTTCGAGAGGTTCCAACACGCGAACAAATTGAAATCCCAGTTCGTGAACAACTCATCGTTGAGTTGTACAGCAAGTAATCCACCCCTGGCCCAATGGAGATATCGTGAGCATGCTCACCATGCAGCGCCCAACAGTTGAAGCCCTCGGAGACGAGCAAGACAACCGGCAGCGATTTGCTATCGGTCCTCTTGAACCAGGTTTCGGCCACACAATTGGCAATTCCCTGCGACGCACTCTGCTGTCGTCGGTGCCTGGTGCGGCTATCACTCAAGTCAAATTCGATGGAGAAGCAGCTCTGCACGAGTTCGCAACCATCGACGGTGTAGTCGAAGACGTCACCGACCTCATTCTGAACCTCAAAGACGTCGTCTTGACCTGCCACAGCGATGAACCTGTAGCAGTTCGACTTGATGTCTCAGGTCCATGTGATCTCACCGCTGGTGAAGTCGACTGGGGCACCGATGTCGAGTGTGTTAACCCGGACATTCACATAGCGACGCTGAGCAGCGGCGGACGTCTTTCAGTAGATATCACCGTCGAAGAAGGACGCGGCTACCTGTCATCAGAGAATCAAGACAGCACCTCAACTATTGGGGTGATTCCCATTGACGCACTTTTCAGCCCCGTGCGGCGAGTTTCTATAGAAGTAGAGCCAACCAGGGTTGAACAATCAACAAATTATGATCGACTCATATTGGATATCGACACTGACGGAGCTATGAGTCCAAGGGACGCACTTGCCTCTGCCGGAGATACGTTGCGCAGCCTTGTTGGACTTATAGCTGACATGAGCGAAGAACCTCTTGGGTTAGAAATCCAAGAGATCGCCATTGTCGAGACTTCGTCACCCGAACTTGAATTGCCAATAGAAGACTTAGATTTGAGTGAGAGGCCACGAAATTGCCTTAAACGCGGTCAAGTGAACAGCATCGGTGAACTTCTCGAAAAAAGTATTGATGATCTGATGGCGATTACAAACTTCGGCCAAAAGTCACTTGACGAGGTTGTCCAAAAGCTTGATGAACGCGGGCTGGCCCTTAAAGGCATGACCCCGACGGTCCAATAGGAGCACTCTGATGCCAACTCCGAAAAAGGGTCGCCGACTAGGTGGCAGTTCAAGTCACCAGCGCTCAATGATGGCCAACTTAGCTGCATCGCTATTTGCAGCTGAAGCTATCGAAACAACTGAAGCCAAAGCCAAGGCACTTCGCCCGTACGCGGAAAAACTGATTACGAAGGCGAAGAAGGCCAGCGCCGGTTCCAATAGTCTCCATCGCCATCGCCAACTTGTATCCAGCCTCAACGGAGATCAAGAAATGGCACAGAAACTGGTTGATGAAATTGGGCCTCGATATGAAGACCGACCGGGTGGGTATACCCGAATTCTCAAATTAGGCCCCCGTCACGGCGACAACGCCCCCATGGCGCTCATCGAATTGGTGTAAAGCCGCACATAGAATTTGGCTATGCCGGAAGTAACTGAACTAGCGACCCTCCGAGGGTTCGACACCCCGACCATATGCAACGCCATAGAAATTATTGCTCCTGACCGTCGTGCCGAAGGTTTCACGACAAAACCATTTGTCTGCCACGACCCGTCTTTACCTCCTATGGTCGGGTACGCCCGGACAGCTAAAATTAGGGCAACTAGACCCTCGGGGCGAAGCAAAGCTGATGATATGGCGGTACGCATCGGCTATTTCAAACACGTAGCCGAAGGGCCAGGCCCAACCGTCACGGTGATAGAAGATATTGATGAACAAGTTGGCTTCGGTGCCCATTGGGGTGAAGTAAACAGCACACTTCACCAAGGCCTCGGATCAATTGGAGTAGTAACCAACGGCTCGATCCGAGACGTTGATATGTGGGCTGAAGGATTCGGTGCACTAGCGGGTTCGGTTGGTCCCTCCCACGGGTGGGTCCACGTCGTCGAATATGGAACCCCCATAGAAGTTCACGGTATGGCCGTATCGCCGGGTGACATCATCCACGCAGACCGTCACGGTGCTGTCGTGATTCCCGCCTCAGCGGTCTCAGCTATTAAGAGCACTGTAGATCGCCTCGAAAAAGCAGAAGCTCGTCTTCTTGGTCCTGCTCGGCAACCAGAGTTTGACATCGAAGAACTCATAACCATTCTCGACCCCGAAGGCAGAGACCACTAATAGCTCTAGCTAGTTGCTGTCACCGGTTCGGTATCTCGACCAGCACGCAGCAAAGTTCCAGGTCGAGCATCGGTGAACTGCCCATTCAGCACAGCCTGCTTACCGTTGATGAAGACATGGTGCACGCCTACAGCTTCGCTGTACAACCGCCAGGCCCCTCCAGGAAGGTCTTCGCGGACCTCAACCTCGTCTGGGGCGACTGTGTTTGCGTCAAAGATCACTAAATCAGCACACCACCCCTGTTCAATCCGGCCGCGATCTTTCAAGCCGTATAATCGTGCCGGAACGTCGGTGAGCTTGTTCACGACACTTTCAAGGCTCAGTAGGTTTCTATCTCGAGCAGCTGCGAGCAGATAAGTCGAATAATTAAACGTCGCCAAAAAATCCAAGTGAGCGCCTGCATCGGACGCTCCGATAAGACAACGTTCGTCGTTCCACAATGCCTGTCGTAACGCCCACGACTCTTCGTTATCTCCTGCCGCTGGTGGGTAAAGACCAGTTTTCAGATCGTCTTCGACAACAATCTCACATAACGCTTCCCAAGGGGTCTTTCCCAATTCTTCAGCGATGTCACCGATGGTGCGACCTTCGAGATGCTTTAAGTTTTCTTTAGTCACTTCACCGACAGTGAGACGTTCCCAGCGCGCAACGCCTCGAAAAGCGCTTGGTTTTTGAGCGTCTTCATTCAATTGCCTGCGACGATCAACATCGGATAACAACGCGAGCTTTTCTTCATTTGGTAAAGCCATAGGTTCAGCCCAGCCATGCAGCGTGTCCAGGAGGAAACCACTTTCGAAACACAATCGACTTTCTGCCGGCATAGGTGCCGTCAACGCAATTACTCGACCACCTTGCCGGGCAGCAAAATCTGAAGCTTGCAGCTTCTCTTCAATTAGATCGGCTTGTCGAGCGTTGGCGAAGATCACGTTCCAGTTAAGGGGCCTATCCGCTGCAACTGACATATCTGTCAGCAACTGGTACACCTCTTCGTCGAATCTCTCGATAGTCGGTATGAATTCAAGAGCCACAGCAGGTGTGTCTTTCAGCACAGAACACAGTTCGACGAGTTCCGCCTCTGAAGCGTGACGAGATGGCACAGCATCACCATCTGCATCGTTGTGTGTCTTGGCCCAAGAGGAACTGAATCCGAGCCCACCGGCGGCGATACTCTCGGCCAAAAGTTCCTTCATCGCTCTTAGATCGTGGTCAGAGGCAAATTCCCCTACCGACCGTTCACCCATAACAGTTCGACGCAACGCGCTATGGCCGACAAGAAATCCCGCGTTGGGCATCAAACTTCCATCGATGGCATCAAGATATTCGCCGAAGGTCCTCCAATTCCATGGCACTCCTTGTTTAAGCGAAGCTAAAGGCATTCCTTCAACCCTCGCCAACATCTGCATCATGTAATCACCATGTTCTGGTTCCAAGGGGGCGATGGTGAACCCGCAATTGCCGCTTATAACAGTGGTTACACCATGCAACGGAGACGGCGACAACGTTGTGTCCCAAAAGACTTGAGCATCAAAGTGGGTGTGGACGTCGACAAAACCCGGAGCCACTACAAGGCCCTGCGCGTCGATCTCCTGGCCACCCTTATCGGGCACCTCACCCACAGCAACTATGCGCCCATCGCTTATAGCGACGTCCGCGACCCGACCGGGGGTTCCGGTGCCATCGACCACGAGCCCGTTTCGAATAACAACATCAAACATCTTTACCCTCCCACACCAATATGAAACTACCTTCCTAGTAGTGACCTTCGCCCAAACTGTACGAATCGACCTTGCTTACAAGGGGACCCAATTTCGGGGTTTTGCCGAAAATCCAGACGTTCGTACTGTCGGGGGAGAATTACGCAACGCTCTTGAACAGATACTTGGCGAGCACGTTGAGTTGACGGTTGCAGGTCGAACCGATGCCGGTGTCCACGCAATGGGACAAGTCGTATCCTTCCGGAGTTCCGGTTCACGTCTTGATTATGAGCGACTCACTAGTGCACTTAACGGAATCTGCAATTCTGATATTCGAGTACAGGCGGTGACAGCAGTAGACGACGACTTCAACGCGCGTTTCTCTGCAACTGAACGCATGTATCACTACAACATTTTGAATGCTTCCCTAGCTGACCCGCTTCAAGCCGACATTGAATGGCACATATCTGAACCACTCAACGTTGACGCTATGAATGACGCAGCGAGTCTGTTTTTAGGAGAACATGACTTCACGTCTTTTTGCCGGCGCCCTAAAGGACAACCTGCTCAAGCTTTGGTTCGAAGAATCCGCTCGTCACAATGGATCGCCCAAACCCACCAACGAATTCAATTTCAAATAGCAGCGAACGCTTTTTGTCACCAAATGGTTCGATCGCTGACTGGGTTTTGTGTAGCTGTAGGCCTAGGAAAGTGTGAAGCCGAAACATTTGAAGCTGTCCTGAAAGCTCAAAATAGGGCTGCAGCGCCCCCTATAGCTCCCCCCCATGGGTTGATATTGCAGCACGTGACTTACGGAGAAAGTCACGCACAAGGTCAATAAACAAGAAATCACTAGTTACTGACGTTTGCCGTTTCAACCATAGGCCCGTAGCCTTAACCCTCGGCTACTTCACATACGTGTTGGGCCAAACTCGAAACAACGATGTTTCCGAAAACCCGAGAGGTTGACGCACAGTGCGTACCTATTCCCCCAAAGCGAGCGAAATCGAACGCCAATGGTTCGTTGTGGATGCCGAAAACCTTGTGCTTGGTCGAATGGCGACCGAAGTAGCACGCATCCTTCGCGGGAAGCACAAGCCGACCTTCGCCCCGCATCTCGACTGCGGCGATCATGTCATCATCGTTAACGCCGCCAAGGTTGTCCTAACCAACGAAAAAGCCGAAAAGAAATTGGTTCACCGTCACTCGGGATATCCAGGCGGTCTTAAGTCGCAAACATACGCTGACTTGCTCGAACGGCAACCCGAAGACGCGCTTCGCCGAACTATTAAGGGCATGCTTCCGAGCAACCGTCTCGGCGCTCAGATGTTGACCAAGTTGAAGGTGTATGCAGGCCCCGAACACCCACATTCTGCGCAACAACCAGAAGTCCTGACCTTAGAAAAAGCTATAGCGAAAGCTTGAGAACAAAACATAAATGACTGCTCCACTAACCCAGACAACCGGCAGACGTAAAGAAGCCGTAGCTCGTGTTCGACTTCGCCCCGGTACCGGTGTGATTACATGCAACAAGCGGTCCTTCGATGACTATTTCACGTCTTCGGTCCACCGACTGTTGGTTACCGAACCCCTCCGCCTTCTAGAACAAGCAGAGGCGTACGACATTGACGCGACCCTTGATGGAGGAGGCCCCGCAGGACAAGCAGGTGCTCTCAGACTCGGGATCGCCCGGGCGCTCATCGAACTAGACCCAGAACAACGCCCTGTGCTCAAAGCAGCGGGACTGTTAACTCGGGATGCTCGAGCTAAAGAGAGCAAGAAGTATGGCCTCAAGAAAGCTCGCAAGGCACCGCAGTACTCCAAGCGGTAAATTTCAAAGGAGTCGACATGACACTGTCATTCGGCACCGACGGCGTGCGTGGCCCAGCGCCAGAAAAACTCAACACAAGATTTGTGACGTGTCTCGCAAAAGCTGCCGCCGAAATACTGTCGGCTGACCGATGGATCATTGGACGCGACACCCGAGAATCAGGGCTTTTGTTATCCGAAGCGATCATCTCGGCAATAACAAACGACGGATTTATTGCCATTGATACCGGGGTAGTCCCAACACCGGTTGTCGCGTACTTATCCAACATCGAAAACTCTGGAGGAGTTGTAGTTTCGGCCTCCCATAACCCATGGACTGACAACGGGATAAAGATTTTTGCCCCTGGGGGTCGGAAACTTCGGGACCAAGAGCAGGCACTAATCGAAAAACGTTTGAACGAACTCCTGGCGGACACTGAGATCACAGCCCAACACAACTCAGACCCAACACAACATGCGAATCCGACTGAGGCATGGATCAACTCGATATGCACCGCCTTAGAAAATCGGACACTCGAAGGAACACATCTTGTTGTCGACTGTGCGAACGGATCGGCCTCGCGCATCGCCGAACCCCTGTTTCGTGAACTCGGCGCCCGAGTAGACATCATCAACAACGAACCCGATGGACGAAATATCAATCAGGGTTGCGGGTCAACTAACCCTCAAATGTTGGTTGAGACTGTTCAAACTTCTGGGGCTGACTTAGGTCTTGCGTTAGACGGTGACGCAGACCGTCTCATCGCTGTGGCATCAGACGGAGCGATCATTGATGGAGACAGACAACTCTGCCTATTCGCAACTGACCTTGACCAACGCGAACAGCTGATCAACAGAAGTGTTGTCATCACAGTGATGTCGAACCTCGGTTTACGACAAGCTCTGCAGCGAGCAGACATAACCACCATCGAAGTACCGGTAGGTGATCGAAACATCCTGACCCGCCTCGATGCTGGAGAAGCGATCCTGGGAGGGGAACAGTCCGGGCACCTCATATTTCGGCAACACGGAACCACCGGTGATGGTTTACTCAGCGGAGCGCTCCTAGCAGATCTCATTCTTCGTAGCGAAAAAAACAGCGCAGAACTCATACACGACGCAATGCATCAATTCCCTCAAGTACTGCTCAACATAGCTGTCAACTCAAAATCGGTAGAAATGCCAGAAGACATACAACAAGAAATCGAGTTGACCCAAGAACGTTTAGCGGACACAGGAAGAGTGCTGGTAAGAGTAAGTGGAACAGAAGCTCTAATCCGAGTGATGGTAGAAGCGACGGAGGAGACCCTGGCTCAAAGCGAAGCACAGCGTTTAGCGAGCATCATTCAAGCTGGTATCAGCTAGACCGCGAATAACACCACCCACACCGCCGCTACCCTCAACAGTATGTGCGGCATTATCGCCGTCCTTCGCGGACCGGAATATCGAGAAATTCTTAACTCTGACGTAATCCTTCCGCGCCTCAGTTCCGCCGTCACCTTTCTTGGGTCCGCCAGTAAAGATCCAGCAAATATGTCTATGCAGATAAAACAAGCGGCAGATCTGTTAACCGCGACAGACCGGGACCTACGAACTGTTCCAGGGATCGGCATGCTGGTTTTTGACCGAAGCTCGGCATTAGCGGTTGAAGGTGAAATTCTTAGAGCGAATGACGCTCTCAAAGCCATCGATGAACACCTTGATCACCTTGCCATCGACCTAGAACATCTGAACTCACCCCTGCTCGAAGTGCGCGATTCACTATGGGCGATAGAACGAGATCGTCTACCAACAGCTGAGGCAGTGATTGATATTGCTGGAGGAACGCCAGAACTCAGTTCCCTCCCAGGGCTGATGTCGATCCAGACCGCCCTCTCAGCTTTGGATCGGCTTGAGGTTCGTGGACGAGACTCAGCAGGGATCGAAGTTTTTGTAGCGAATCACAACATCCCATCTAGTGCACTAGAAGGCCCGCGGTTCAACGATGCGATTCTGCGATCAGGTGCAATTCGTGACTGTGGAGAACACATCGCTTTCGTCTACAAGAACGCGGCAGAAATTGGTGACCTCGGAGACAACACCAACGTCCTTAGAGCCGCGATACGCAGCGATGAACTGCTACGAGAAGCTATAGCCAGCCCCAACTCTCAAGTCACCGTTCTCGGACACACCCGGTGGGCCAGCGTTGGTGTCATATCCGAAGCGAACGCCCACCCCGTCGACTCTCAAGAAATCAAAAATAACAACAAACCATTCGTGTCAGCCGTCCTAAACGGAGACATAGACAACTACATGGACCTGACGAAACTTCAGAACTTAGATATCGCTCCTGAAATCACAACAGACGCCAAAATTGTGCCCACCCTGATCAGCAAACAGCTCCTTTCTGATTCGAATGAGTTGAACGCCTTCCGCACCATCGTGTCGACCTTCGAAGGATCAATGGCCATCGCTAGTCACAACGCGGACCAACCTCACAAACTGTCACTGGCCCTTAGAGGGAGCGGTCAAGCCATATACGTAGGCATCGCAGATAATTCCTACATAGTCGCTAGCGAGCCGTATGGCGTGGTCGAAAACGCGTCTCACTGGATTCGAATGGATGGAGAGAAACCCGCAGACCCCCAAAACCCCATATCTAGCGCGGGTCAAATCATTCAATTAGACGCAACCAACGCCGGCGAACTTCAGGGCGTAACCCGCTTGGCTTACGACGGAACCGAACTACCCGTTCAATCGGATGAAATAACGACCGCTGACATCACAACACGAGACATCGATAGAGGCGACGCACCTCATTTTCTCCTAAAAGAAATCCAAGAAGCACCTGAATCGGTTCACAAAACCCTTCGGGGACGCATCACCGAAGTTGACGACAAGCTAGAGGTCCAACTTGGTTCAGACATCATCCCCGATGAGATTCAAGATGCGCTTAAGACCAAACGAATAAAAAGAATCATTGCAATTGGCCAAGGAACCGCTGCAGTAGCTGCACGAACAATTCCCCAATTTCTCAATCCGTTAATAAAGCAGCAAGAATTAATCGTCGAAGCTCAACTCGCGACCGAACTCAGTGGTTTCTCAATGGCGATGGATATGTCGGACACGTTGGTTGTAGCGGTCAGCCAATCAGGTACTACCACTGACACCAACCGCACCGTTGATCTAATTCGTCAACGCGGCGGTCACATTGTTGCCATAGTCAACCGGCGAGGTAGTGACCTCGCCGACAAAGCTGACGGCGTTCTGTACACATCAGACGGCCGAGATGTTGAAATGTCGGTTGCATCTACCAAGGCGTTTTACGCACAAGTAGTCGCAGGTGTCCTGCTTAGTAGCGCTTTGGCGAACCTTATCGACACAACCCGAGATCAAACTGAGATCCTCAGTGCCCTGCGCCGACTCCCGAAATTCATGGAGCACGTCCTAACAACACGACCCGCGATAGCAATGGCAGCGCAACGCCATGCCCCCCAGAAACGATATTGGGCAGTTGTAGGAAACGGTCCCAACCGACTCGCTGCCAATGAAATCAGAATTAAGCTTTCAGAGCTCTGTTACAAGGCCATCCCAGAAGACGGAACCGAAGACAAGAAGCACATAGACCTATCATCTGAACCGCTTATCTTCGTCTGCGCTACGGGATTAAGTGGATCAAACATTGACGACGTGGCCAAAGAAGTCGCCATATATCGTGCACACAAAGCAATTCCCGTTGTCGTCGCCAGCGAAAATGAAGCGCGTTTCGAAGCAGCGACAGAACTCCTCACAGTTCCCCACCTACACCCTTCGCTTGACTTCATACTGGCCACCGTTGTCGGCCACTTATTCGGGTATGAAGCAGCCTTGGCAATCGATAGTCAAGCCCTGCCGTTACGCCAAATGCGATCAACACTGGAAAATATCATTGCCGACGGGACACTCGAAGATGGCGCTTTCGAATTACTGCAAAATGATCTCGCGATCCCTGGTGGCCAATTCCTCGACGGGTTGCGAGGTTCCGCCTACGACGGTCACCTCGAAGCGAGTACCGCTGCGAAGGTAGTCACAATTCTCAGATACGCAATGGGAGTGGCTTCTTTGGATAGCTATCAGATCGAAGTTGGCAAAGTAGGACGACCTGGAGTTGTCATCGATGACCTCAACGCGGCGCTCACCAAAGCGATAGACGAACTCACCCGACCTGTCGATGCGATCAAACATCAGGCAAAAACGGTGACTGTAGGCATATCTCGATCTGATGAAACACTCCTCCAGTCAACTCTCGCGAAAGTCGCTCTAGAGGCCGGCACTCCGCGAGATCGCCTTTCCTACCGAGAACTTCGAACCTTGGCTGCCCTCGACGCTTCAGTCATGGAAGTAACCGGTTGGACCCGCTACCGAATCGAAGGAGACGTCACAGAAGACGCAACCATCCAAGTTGTAGATCGTGGAGGCATCGCATCAGGGATTGCTTCCAGAACTGATACCAACCCAATTTTGAGAGGTGGCAAACATCGAGCTGCCTTCGAAAAAGAAATAATGGTTGGTGTCGGCAGTGACGGCCGCAACGTCATCCATATACCTGAAGTGAAAGACAATCAAACAACGGGACTCACCCTTCTCCACTGCCGCTTCCACGACCATCTGCCGACGTCATCAATGAGAGCTGTATTGCAGGGATATAGAGGAAGATATGGTGCGCTCGAAGACGCCGTAACTGAATCCCACCCCTCGTTTCGTGACGACATACTCTCCACCATCAACGTCGTCGACCTTCTCACCAGGCCCGTGTATGTCCTAGCGGAGTATTGGACCTCATGATTGGGGTTGGTATCGACTTAGTCGACGTACAACGATTCCGAACGGTGCTTCACCGTCGCGAAAAAATTAGTGAACGTCTCTTCACAAAAGACGAACTCTCATACTGCAAAACCGCCAGCGATCCCACTGAACGGCTTGCCGTTCGTTTCGCTGCTAAGGAAGCAGTAATGAAAGCTCTAGGGGTTGGACTGGGAAAGATCCGCTTTAACGAAATAGAAATCACCAAAGATATGACCGGGCGACCTGGCCTCCAACTCCACGGCGCAGCAGCGCAATTAGCGGCCCATACCGGAGTTCGTCAATGGCACATCTCACTAAGTCACACATCTTCGACTGCCGAAGCATTGGTCATAGCGGAATAGAGCAGCATGCTACCCGTCGTGACGCCCGCAGAAATGAACGCCATCGACGCGCAAGCAACAGAATCCGAAGAAATACTCATTCACCGTGCGGGTTATGCCGTTGCGACAGCAGCACTTCGGATGTTGGGAGGTAGCTACGGACGGCGGGTCAACGTCATTGCAGGCAAAGGAAACAACGGCCAAGACGGTCGAGTTGCTGCACAACTACTCCAACGACGAGGCGTTCGATGCAAATTGCACAGCCCCGGTCCTGACATCCTCACTGATGCAGACCTTGTGATCGATGCGGCATATGGGACCGGACTCCGAGATAGTTGGAGACCACCGCCTCAACCTCAATGCCCCGTACTGGCAGTAGACATCCCTTCTGGTGTCGACGGGCTTACTGGCGAGGATCGAGGGTCACTCCAAGCTCAACAAACAATCACATTTGGTGCCCTAAAACCAGGGCTTCTCCTCGAACCGGGAGCAAGCCGCGCCGGGAAAATAGAAATAGCGGATCTAGGCCTGGGTATAACAAGCTCCCAGTGCAACCTGATAACTGACCAAGATCTATTAACACCTCTCTCCCAACGAACAGCAACAGACCACAAATGGACGAACGCGTTGCGGCTCATCGCGGGATCACCGGGGATGACCGGAGCAGCTGAACTCGCTGCTAACGGAGCGCTACGAGCAGGAGCGGGGATGGTCGTGGCCTCTTCTCCTACGACAGACATCCAACCAAGTGACTTGCCGACCGAAGCAGTGACGCGACAAATCACAAACGACAATTGGCTACCAGAAGTTTTGAACGACCTAGAACGCTTTGCTGCGCTCCTGATCGGGCCCGGATTGGGAACCAATCCTCATACCATTGCCGCCACGGCTGAACTCATAGAACAAGCGCCCATCCCCGTCATCGTCGATGCCGATGCACTCACAGCAGTAGCTACCCACCCTTCGTGTCTACAGCGTCGTGTATTACCCACAATCTTGACCCCGCATGACGGCGAATTTGAAAAACTCACAGGATCGCCACCAGGTACAGACAGGTGCGCAGCCGTCCGTGCCGCAGCTAAGAACAGCGTTGTTCTGCTCAAGGGCCCAACAACACTCGTTAGTGACCAGCAGGGCGATCTAATCTTCGTTCGTAACGCCAACCAGCGACTAGCAACCGCAGGTACTGGTGACGTCCTCGCAGGAATTATTGGAGCACTGATCAGAAATACGCCAGCACACCTAGCAGCAGCTGCAGCAGCCCACTGGCATGGCCAGGCAGCCCAACTTGCTCAACCCGGTATGACAGCTAGCGATCTTCCTTCACTACTCCAACCCGCCCGATCAATGATGTTTTCAAAATGAACGACACCGAGCGTCCCACATGGTGCGACATTGACCTCACTGCTCTAGAAAGTAACTACAAAGCCGTACAAGCACATGTTGGGAACACCCAAGTGATGCCGATTGTCAAAGCGGACGCGTACGGCCACGGACTCATCCAGGTCGCCAAAAAACTCGAAGACCTCAACGCCTCGTGCCTGGGTGTTGCATACGTCGAAGAAGGCATCGCACTGCGACAAAGCGGAATTACGACACCAATCCATGTGCTCGGAGGAGCTGTAACGCGACAAATACCGTTATTTCTTGAACACAACCTGACCTTTACAGCGCCATCGGTAGACAAACTTCACCAAATCAACGAAGCAGCAGAAACCGTAAACACGACAGCCACCGTTCACCTCAAGATTGACACGGGAATGGAACGCATCGGTGTTCACCACTACAACGCCGACACCCTCTTCGAAGCGGCACTTCAATGCCCATCAGTCGAGGTACAAGGTGTGTTCACCCATTTCGCCTCCGCTGATCATCCCGACCTCACATTCGCCCGGTTGCAACTCGAACGATTTCTGGAAGCTCTCGAGTTTTACTCGCGACATGGTCTGCCCACCCCCCAACGCCACATAGCAAACTCAGCGGCCATCATCGCTCTCCCAGAAGCTCACCTCGATCTTGTCCGCCCAGGACTGCTGATGTACGGAGTCGCCCCTACAACAGACACCCCCCAAGAAATTCAACTTCAACCGGTGTTGTCGTGGCGTAGTGAAGTCATCTACTTCAAAGTTGTAGAAGCAGGAAACCCGATCAGTTACGACAGCACCTGGGCCCCAGAGAGTTCCACCAGAGTGGTAACTCTGCCGGTTGGATATGCGGACGGATACCGGCGTGCCCTATCGAACAAGGCGCAGGTGATTATCAACGACAACCTTCACGAGGTCGTTGGCCGAGTATGCATGGACCAAACAATGATCGACATTAGAGAATCCAGCGCCTACAACGGCGACCAAGCCGTCCTTATCGGGTCGTCGGGTGCCCACCAAATCACCGTGGAGGACCTAGCTCGATGGTCCGACACCATCCCATATGAAATCTTGACAGCGATAACCGCACGAGTGCCACGTCGGTGGCACCCATAACCAGTCGTACACTCAGAACTAGCCATCATGTTGCATGTCAGAACTCGCTCCGTAGAAGCCACCAGGCAAGTAGCAGCTGCCCTTGAACCGATCCTGATGCCAGGTGACGTGATACTCCTGTCGGGAGATCTCGGAGCCGGGAAAACAGCGTTCGTTCAAGGCCTCGCACTAGCACTCGGAGTGACGGAACAGGTTACGAGTCCCACCTTCACCTTGGCGGCCAGCTACGAAGGACGCCTCCGCCTCCACCACCTTGATGTGTATCGCCTAGACAACCTGGCAGAGGTCCTTGACCTCGACCTCCCAGAACTCCTAGACGATCACGCAACAATCTGTATCGAATGGGGTGAAGTTGTCGTACCAGAACTGCCAAGAGATTTTTTGCGTATACGAATTCAACTTGGACACCTAGAAGACATCGATGATGCTCGCGTATTCGAAATCGAGCCGATCGGACCCTCATGGGTTTCTCGAAGCCAGCAGCTAGAAGAGGTCTGGATCGACTGGATGACGACCGAAACGGGAGATCTCTAAAGTGCTGGTACTCGGCATAGAAACAGCCACTCCACAAGTAGGAGTCGCAATAGGAGGCCATGAAGGAGTCATAGCTTCATTTCATACAGCGAGAGACCGACGTCACGCTGAAACCCTCGCTCCAGCGATCCAATTTTTGTGCGCCCAAACCAAGATCGACCTGAAAGAGATTGGAGTTGTAGCCGTAGACATCGGCCCGGGACTGTTCACCGGACTTCGGGTAGGCCTTGCCACAGCGAAAGCGATAGCCCATGCATGCAAAGTACCCATGATTGGGATATCTAGCCTGGACCTTGCAGCCTTTCCGGCACGATTCTCCGACCGGCTGATTGTGTCAACAGTCGATGCTCGCCGCGGAGAAATCTTCTACGCCACGTATCGGAAGACTGCTGGAGGTATTCAGAGGATCTCTGAACCTCACGTCGACCAGCCAGACAACGTAGCCAACCAACTCAACGCCAATGCCGAAGACTGCTTAGTTGTAGGCGACGGAGCGCAACGCTACGCAGACACCTTCGAAAACCTTCGAGGTGTCGAAATTGGGCAAGAAGGATTCAGATACCCAAACGCAGGATCCCTCGTAGAACTTGCCCACCCTCGCGCCTTGCGTGAAGAGTTCGTTTCTCCGCCGGAGATCACACCCCTGTACCTCAGAGCCCCCGATGCCAGGATCAACTGGCAACAACGGGAACGCTCATGATCACTGCTGACACTCATATCATGATCGAAGACATGAGAAAACGACATGTTCGAGCGATCCGCAGCATCGACAAACAGGTCTACACAAGACCGTGGTCCGCATCGATGTACCACGATGAACTCCGTCGGCGAGATAAGCGGGTCTACTGCGTGGCGTACCACAACAACCGAGTTAGGGGCTACGGAGGAGCAATGATCGTCCACGACGAAGGACATATCACCTCAGTAGCAGTTGACCCACAAGTGCAAGGCCTTGGAATCGCCAGTCGATTAGTGCTTGCCGTCCACCGCGGTTGCCTACGCCACGACATCACTGCGATGACACTCGAAGTTCGGGTATCAAACGAACGTGCCCAACAGCTTTACCGACGATTTGGCTATGCGCCTGCCGGGGTCCGGGCCGGCTACTACGGCGACAATGGAGAAGATGCGCTTGTGATGTGGTGTCATGACATACAACACGCCGACCACATAGCGCTTCTCTGCCAAATTGAAACTGAGATACCAGGTACCACAGACTGGGGACAACGATGACGGTGATTCTCGGAATCGAAACTTCGTGTGACGAAACAGCAGCAGCCGTAGTCGTCGACGGGAACCAGGTCCTCGCCAATGTCGTCAGCAGCCAAGTGGACCTTCACGCACGCTACGGCGGAGTAGTTCCCGAAATCGCTGGACGAGCGCACGAATCATTACTTACACCTGTGATTGCTGAAGCATTAGTGGAGGCAGGAGTCAACGATGAAGACATTGACGTTGTCTCAGCAACTCACGGGCCAGGCCTTATCGGCAGTCTTCTCATAGGTGTATCAGCAGCTAAAGCGTTGTCTCTAGGTTGGAATGTTCCGTTCATCGGCATTAACCACCATGAAGCTCACCTGTATGCAGCCTTGTTGGAAGAACCCGAAATCGAATTCCCGCTTGTTGTCATGCTTGTAAGCGGTGGACACACAATGCTCATCGAATTTCGAGACCACGGACAATACCGACTGCTCGGGGCAACGGTTGACGACGCAGCGGGAGAAGCGTTCGACAAAGTGGCCAGATATTTAGGACTGGGATACCCCGGCGGCCCCGCTATCGACGATTTGAGTAAGCAAGGAGACCCGACCGCAATCAAATTTACGCCTCCGATGCGAAATGAAGGGCTCAACTTTTCGTTTTCGGGACTCAAAACCGCAGTAGTGAATTACGTACGGCAGAACCCCGATGTAGAAACAGCAGACGTCGCAGCATCTTTCCAAGCAGCAGCGGTTGATGTTCTCACTCACAAAGCTCGGCGCGCTGCCCACGACATAGGAGCCAAAGGGATTTGCTTAGCTGGGGGAGTAGCTGCCAATAGCGAGCTCCGGGAGAAAACGCTGGATATATGCGTCAAAGATGGGATTCAAGGGTTCCTTCCCTCCCGTGCAATGTGCACAGACAATGCTGCGATGGTGGCAGCAACGGCCTGGTGGAGGATGCAAAGTCAAGGAGAATCAGCCCTAGACCTTGGAGCAGATCCGAATCTTCAGCTCCCATTTATTGAGTAATTGGGATTAATTCTGAAAATTTCCGAGAAACGTTGCCTCAACAGGTTGTTTCTCGACAGCAAACCGCCATATCGTTAGCACTCCCCATGTGAGAGTGCTAATGCTCCCATGGACCCTAATTACACAAGCTATGGAGGCGAACAGCTGATGAACCTGCAGCCACTCGAGGATCGCATTGTTGTGCGACCGGGCGTCGCTGAGGAGACCACTGCTAGCGGTCTTGTTATTCCCGATACAGCCCAGGAAAAACCCCAACAGGGTGAAGTCCTTGCGGTAGGCCCGGGAAAGCGATCCGATTCAACCGGAGAACTCATACCTGTCGACGTGAACGCCGGCGACACCGTCATATACAGCAAGTACGGTGGCACCGAAATCACATCAGGCGGCGAAGATTTACTGATCCTAAGTGCACGCGATGTGCTTGCGATAGTGAGCTGAGTCTGACATGGCAAAAATTCTCAAATTCAGTGAAGAAGCACGGCGCGGCCTTGAAGCAGGCGTCAACCAACTCGCAGACGCAGTAAAGGTCACCTTGGGCCCAAAGGGTCGAAACGTTGTCCTCGAAAAGTCATTCGGCGCTCCCACCATCACCAACGATGGTGTCAGCATTGCTCGAGAGGTAGAACTTGAGGACCCATTCGAAAACATGGGTGCTCAACTCGTCAAAGAGGTCGCAACCAAAACCAATGACGTTGCAGGCGATGGCACCACCACTGCCACAGTCTTAGCGCAGGCAATGGTTCGCGAAGGTCTCCGCAACGTAGCTGCTGGCGCTAACCCTATGTCGCTGAAAAAAGGCATAGAAGCAGCAGTCGCATGTGCTGTCGAGGCGATTGGCGAAATGTCCGAAGACGTATCCTCGGACAAGGGAAAGATTGCATCCGTCGCTGGGATTTCTTCAGCTGACCCCGCAATCGGCGAAATCCTTGCTGAAGCCTTCGACAAAGTCGGCAAAGACGGTGTGATCTCAGTCGAAGAATCGAATACTTTCGGTGTCGACCTAGAGTTCACAGAAGGTATGCAATTCGATAAGGGTTTCTTGTCGCCGTACTTTGTGACCGACCCCGATCGTCAAGAAGCAGTCCTCGACGAACCGCACATTTTGTTTGTCAATGGAAAGATCTCATCGGTGCAAGAACTTGTACCGGTTCTCGAAAAGGTCATGCAGGGCGGAAAGCCTCTGTTGATTATTGCTGAAGACGTTGAAGGTGAAGCTCTCGCCACTCTCGTCGTCAACAAAATTCGCGGAACATTCACCTCTGTGGCAGTTAAAGCTCCAGGTTTCGGTGAACGACGCAAGGCGATGCTCCAAGACATGGCGATTCTTACCGGTGGCCAGGTCATCTCCGAAGAGGTTGGCCTCAAACTTGAGAACACGAGCGTCGACCTTCTTGGTCAAGCCCGCAAAGTCATCATCACGAAAGACGAAACAACCCTCGTCGAAGGCGGAGGTGACAGTTCAGACGTCGAAGGACGCGTAAGCCAAATCAAACGTGAAATTGACGAAACTGACAGTGACTGGGATCGAGAGAAACTTCAAGAACGTCTCGCCAAACTTGCTGGTGGTGTCGCAGTCATCCAAGTTGGCGCAGCAACAGAAGTTGAGCTCAAAGAGAAGAAGCACCGCATCGAGGACGCTGTTTCAGCTACTCGAGCAGCCATAGAAGAGGGCATTGTCCCCGGTGGCGGCACTGCATTGCTTCGCTCTCGAGGAGCTATCGAAGCTCTATCACTAGATGGTGATGAAGCAACAGGCGCCAACATGGTGTTCCGCGCTTTGGACGCTCCAGCCCGACAGATCGCTGCTAACGCCGGTCACGAAGGCGCAGTCGTCGTACAACAGGTTGAAACTGCTGGCGGTAACAACGGCTTCAACGCCGCGACAGGCGAATTTGAAGACCTCGTCGCTGCTGGAGTAATTGATCCAGCCAAAGTGACTCGTGCAGCACTTCAGAACGCAGCGTCAATCGCTGCACTGTTGCTGACAACAGAAACACTTATCACTGACAAACCAGAAGAAGGAATGGATCCTGCAGCAGCAGCTGCCGCCATGGGAGGCATGGGCGGCGGTATGCCGGGCATGATGTAATCCGAATAACTCATGTGTATCGGGGCGGACCTTAGGGTCCGCCCCGATGCGTTTTCCTAGCAAACCTCCTAGGTTGCACCCGTGACTCAAACTGAACGTGGCGGCCCTCAACACATTCCGCGACCGAAACACTGGAACGTTGGCGACCCTGCCCCGTGGCCCAGCGCGACACAGATCAACCTGGATACTCTTGAACGGCACTTAGCTACTCGACCAATCGGATATCAACGAACCGGGGCCCCACCACCCAAACGGCACTCAGCTGTTCTCATAGCCTTGTACGACGACCCTGAGACCACAGTTGTCCTCACCCGCCGGACACAAAAGATGCGCTCCCACAGTGGGGAGGTCAGCTTCCCAGGAGGCGGTCAAGACCCTGGAGAATCGCTGTGGGAGACTGCCTGTCGAGAGGCACGCGAAGAGGTACGCCTAGATAGTTCGCTAATACGAAAAATTGGTGAACTTGATCACCTAACGACAGTCTCATCCCAAGCACGCATCGTTCCCTACGTGGCGCGCCTCTCACAGAAACCGTCACTCGCCGCTAACCCAGACGAAGTGGACAAAATTTTGAACGTTCCGCTATCCGAACTACTGATTCCTGGTGTTTACCGAGAAGAACGGTGGACATGGCCGGGCTCGACTGAAGAACGTCCCGTGTATTTCTTCGAACTATATGGAGACACCATATGGGGGGCGACAGCCAACTTGCTCCGCCAGCTACTGGCAACAGCCCTCTACGACTCAGAAGAAACAAAATAAACCGTGATACGGGATCAAGGACCGCTACAGTCGATTACTTCCCGAGCGGACGAATCGCGCATGGTCCAGGTCGATAATGCCCACGAAACAGTTCTGGTCGTCGATTTTGGCGCCCAATATGCTCAACTCATCGCTCGACGGGTTCGAGAAGCGCGTGTGTATAGCGAAATTGTGCCGAACACGATCACCGCTGAAGAAATTATGCGTCAATCCCCCGCGGCCATCATCTTGTCGGGCGGACCTAAATCAGTTCATACCGAAGGAGCACCAACAGTCGACGTTGGGGTATACGAACTAGGTATCCCGATCCTGGGGATCTGCTACGGATCTCAACTCATCGCACACCAGTTAGGCGGGACTGTCGACCGGAGCGGTCGCGGAGAATACGGTAGGACTGAACTCCATCTGAACGACCAACCATCGCAACTACTTCCCCAAGACGTAACAACCGGTGATTCGGTGTGGATGTCACACTTCGATGCCATAACCCAACCACCTGAAGGTTTCAATATCACGGCATCAACCAACGACGCCCCCGCTGCGGTGATCGAAAATGCCAAAGATTGCATATACGGGGTTCAATACCACCCTGAAGTTGTCCACACGCCACATGGGCAGAACCTTCTAGAACAGTTCCTCATTGATGTTGCCAAGTGCCGTGCTGACTGGACGATGACCAATGTTATTGAAGAGAGTGTCGACGCCATCCGCGAACAAGTGGGCAACGGCCGAGCAATCTGTGGTCTGTCAGGAGGCGTAGACAGCGCAGTTGCTGCCGCTCTGGTTCATAAAGCCATCGGGTCTCAACTTGTCTGTGTATTTGTTGATACTGGGCTGATGCGCCTCGGTGAAGGCGACCAAGTCGTAGAAACATTCCAACGAACCCAAGGAATTGAACTGATACACGAACGTGCTGCCGACGTTTTCCTCGAAGCACTCCAAGGAGTCGTTGACCCTGAAGATAAAAGAAAAATTATCGGTGAAAAATTCATCCGAATTTTCGAACAAGCGCAAGGCGGGATCACCGACGCCCATTTCCTAGTCCAAGGAACCCTCTACCCCGACGTCATCGAATCAGGGACCAGCGAAGCAGCAAAAATCAAAAGCCACCACAACGTCGGCGGACTACCAGATGACATGGAATTCGAACTCGTTGAACCCCTACGTAACTTGTTCAAAGATGAAGTTCGAACAGTAGGCACGGAACTAGGACTCCCCGATGAAATCGTTTGGAGACAACCATTCCCCGGGCCGGGGCTAGGAGTTCGCATCATAGGAGAAGTAACTCCTGAAGCCGTTGGCATACTTCAGCAGGCGGACGCAATCGTCAGAGAAGAAATAGCTCACGCCGGACTAGAACGTGAAATATGGCAAGCGTTCGCCGTTCTAGCAGACATCCGTAGCGTCGGAGTCATGGGGGATGAACGCACCTATGCGCGACCGATCATTATTCGCGCGGTCACCAGTGAGGACGCGATGACCGCCGACTGGGCCCGACTGCCCTACGACATACTCGAAAACATGTCATCGCGAATCATCAACGAAGTCGAAGGTGTCAACCGGGTGGTATATGACATCACTTCAAAACCTCCCGGCACCATCGAATGGGAATGAACAGATGACCGACTTCCCACAAGGATTTACCCTCCACGTAGGCAACATGGGGGTCAAAGATGCCACCAACGACCTGATGCTGCTCAACTGTGTGCCCGAGACAACAACTACAGGCGTTTTCACGCAAAGCCGCTTCGCTGGACCCAATATCGAAATCTCTAAAGACAACATCGCCAACGGCACCGCCAGAGCCGTTGCTGTTGTCTCTAAGAATGCCAATGTTGCTACGGGTGAAACTGGCTACGCCAACGCAAAAGAACTCACAGAACTAGTTGCAGCAGCGGTAAACGCAAACCCGAACGAAATTATCATCGGTTCGACGGGAGTCATCGGTGTCCAATACCCAATGGACAAAATCCGAACGCACCTCACCCAACTCAACGCACCATTTTCGGAACGTTCAGCCGAACTAGCCGCCACCGCAATAATGACCACTGACACCCACGCCAAAGTCGCATCAGCTTCTGCTGGACCCGCAACCATCGTCGGGATTGCCAAAGGGGTCGGCATGATCGAACCAGACATGGCAACAATGATCGCCATAATCACAACCGACGCAGAAATCTCCTCAGCCAGGCTCGACACCATCTTTCGTCGAGTCGTAGGACACACCTTCAATGCGCTCAGCGTCGACACAGATACCTCGACCAGCGACATGGCCGTTGTGCTCGCGTCAGGACAAGCTGGCCCCGTCGATGAAAAACAATTCGAAACAGCCTTGTCAGAGGTGTGTCTTAACCTCACCCGCCAGCTCGCCGCAGACGGAGAAGGCGCAGAAACACTGATTGTTGTGGATGTCACCTCGGCTCGCGACGAGGGACAGGCAAGACGAGTAGCTAAGGCAATCGTTAACTCTCCGCTAGTCAAAACAGCAATCCATGGGCGAGACCCAAATTGGGGACGCGTTGCTATGGCAATTGGAAAATGTGGTGACGCCGATATCAACCAACAAGATGTCTCAATTTATTTTGGTGACCAAGAGGTGTACCCCACACCAGCAAGCCCTCAAAAACTGACGGAATTAGAAACGTATCTCGCGAGTGAAGAGGTGCGGATTACCGCAGATTTAGGTATCGGGGACGGAACATTCACGGCCTATGGGTGCGACCTGACCGACGGGTACGTGCGCATCAACGCTGACTACACCACCTAAATGTTGCTATGAACGCTCACGACATTCTTCAAGGCCTTAACCCCGCCCAACATGACGCTGTGATCCATCGAGGCGGACCACTGCTGGTCGTCGCGGGCGCAGGTTCAGGAAAAACACGAGTCCTTACCCACCGCATCGCACACCTCATCCAAGAAGACAACGTCAACCCATTCCAAATCCTCGCCATTACCTTCACCAACAAAGCAGCCCAAGAAATGAAAGACCGAGTTGCTGCTCTTGTTGGACCAGTCGCAGAAAAAATGTGGGTGTCCACCTTCCATTCGGCGTGTGTTCGTATCCTCCGCCGTGACGCGGGACAACTGGGATACCCCAGCGCATTCTCAATTTACGACCAGGCAGACGCCACGCGTCTCACCAGCTACGTTGTGCGCGACCTAGGACTCGACAACAAAAAATTTGTGGCACGAAGTGTTCACGCACAGATCTCCAACCTCAAAAATGAGCTCGTATCCACCGACGCTGCGCTTGACAGAGCAGATGGTATTTTTGATCGCAAAATTGCAGAAATCTACGACGAATACCAACGCCGTCTCCGCGCAGCGGGCGCCATGGATTTCGATGACCTTCTCACCGTGACCGTCCAACTTTTCAACAGCTTTCCCGACGCTTTAAGCCACTATCAACAACGCTTCCAACATGTCCTAGTTGACGAGTATCAAGACACCAACCCCGCACAAAACGACATTGTCCTCAAACTCGGAGACCAGCACCGGAATGTTTTCGTAGTCGGCGACAGCGACCAGTCGGTCTATGCGTTCCGCGGAGCCGACATACGAAACATTCTTGAATTCGAAAAAGCATTCCCCGATACTGGCGTTGTTGTACTTGACCAGAACTATCGGTCTACACAAACAATTCTCGATGCGGCGAACTCTGTCATATCCAACAATTACGGCCGTAAACCCAAAGAACTCTGGACCGACAAGTCAGCGGGAGACAAGATCGTCCTCTATCGCGCTGATGACGAAGTTGACGAAGCAGCCTGGATCATCGGGGAGCTAGAACGGCTCCATGGACAAGGTGGACTTCGATGGAGCGACGTCGCAATTTTCTATCGAGCAAACGCACAAAGTCGAATTATTGAAGAACGTTTAGCAGGGGTCTCCGTCCCATATCGAGTAGTTGGCGGCACCCGTTTTTATGACAGACGAGAAGTCAAAGACGCACTCGCCTACTTACGTGCCGTCGTCAACCCCACCGATGAAGTCTCACTGAAACGCGTCCTCAACGTACCTAAACGCGGCATCGGTGACAGCAGCGTTGCACGGCTCGACCAATACGCCAATAGCAACGGAGTCCCATTCAACGAAGCGCTCAACAATTGGCCAGAAGTAGGAATTAGCGGACCTGCTAAGAAAGGACTGGCCAACTTCACAGAACTTCTCCGACAGCTCTCAAATCGTTTATCAGAGGGACCAGCCGAACTGTTGCAACTCGCGCTCGAACGTTCCGGATACATCGAAGAATTACGAGACGAACGGTCAATAGAAGCCGAAGGGCGACTGGAGAACCTCGCAGAACTGATCGGTTCCGCCGAACAATATGAAACATGTGAGGAATTCCTAGAACAGGTCTCACTTGTTTCACCCACTGACGAACTTGATGACCAATCAGAAGTGACGCTCATGACGCTTCACACCGCTAAAGGACTTGAGTTCCCCATCGTTTTTGTTGTCGGCATGGAAGATGGAATTTTCCCGTCGTTCATGTCGCTCGGCGATCCCGACCAACTGGAAGAAGAACGGCGACTCGCCTATGTGGGGATAACCCGAGCCGAAGAACAGCTGTACCTAACCTTGGCTGAAAGCCGCTGGATCTACGGCCAACAGCAATACAACACCCCCAGCCGATTCTTACGTGAAATACCTGACGAACTCCTGGATGACCGGAGCCCAAAAGGAATACACAAAGCGGGTCGTACAACTGTTTCAGCGACAGCTCCCGTTGAGGTTGACGAAGACAAACGAGCTGAACGTCGAGAACGGGCCCGCGAACGCATCATCGAAAAAGCAATCGCTGCTGGGACCCAACAACCCACAGGCCCATCTATCGACCTCAAAACAGGCGACGATGTCCATCACCCAAAATTTGGAGAAGGAGTAATACTTCAGCTCCTCGGGTCGGGAGATAACGCGGAAGTCACCATCAACTTCGTTGATGTTGGAGAGAAAACACTTCTGCTGGGCTGGGCCAATCTTCAAAAGCCACCAGCCTGACATTTAGCGTCCAGTAAACAACGGTTCCCGTTTTTCAATAAACGCTGCTACTGCCTCTTTGTGATCGTCAGTAGAACGGCAACGACTCATCGCCATCGCTTCAGCATCTAGACATGTCAATAAATCTGAGCCCAGGGCCCGGTTCAGATTTTCTTTGATGTAACGCTGCGCGACCAACGGACCTTCCGCGAAACGAGTCGTGTACGCCACGGCAGCAGCCTCAAAATCCTCGTCTTCAAGAACTTTGTTCACAACATTGAGTGACAACGCTTCAGAAGCATCAAAGCGATCGGCGGTCAAATACAATTCTCGAGCTTTCGCCGCTCCCACTAACTGAGTCAAAAACCAACTGCCACCAAAATCGCCGGAAAAGCCTACGTTCGCGAATGCGGTAGTGAAAATCGCTCGAGGAGAAGCCACTCTGAGGTCACACGCCAACGCGATCGACAGACCAGCGCCAGCCGCTGCACCATCAATTGCGGCCACTGTGACCTTAGGAAAATTTTGTAACGCAGCAGATACGGTCCGCTGTCGTTGCCGTAAATCATCAACGTTTGACTCCAAACTAGCTGCAGACGGAGCCCCACCAGAGTTACGTGCATTCATGCCTTTAACATCGCCACCAGCACAAAAAGCACCACCCGCGCCGGTCAACATCAACGCCCCAACTTGTGGATCATCAGCCAACTGAGGCAGCAACTTTTCAAACGCCTTATACGTTTCGGGATGCAAAGCGTTGCGAGCATCGGGCCGATTAAAGGTCAGCACCGCGACGCGACCTTCGCTCCTGGCCAGCATCACATCAGTACCCGTTTCAAATTCGCTCATCGAAACACCACTTTCAATAGACAGTTACCTCTTCAATCCACCTAGTATGTCGAATTCGTAGGACAACCTCATCTCCTTACGCATAGGCAAGACAGGAGCCCTTCAGTGGACCTCTTCGAATACCAAGGCAAACAGTTCTTCAAACAGTTCGACATGCCCGTCTCCGACGGCGAAGTCGCATTCACTGTGCAAGAAGCAGTCGACGCAGCAGAACGCCTCGGAACACCAGTAATGGTGAAAGCCCAAGTCCATACAGGAGGCCGAGGCAAAGCAGGCGGCGTCAAATTCGCAGCAACCGTCGAAGATGTTCAAGAACACGCAACCAACATCTTGGGGCTCGACATCAATGGCCACATCGTTCAACGACTATGGATCGAAAAAGCCAGCGATATCTCTGAAGAGTATTACGCAAGCTTCACTCTCGACCGGTCAGCAAAACAACACCTAGGAATGCTGTCCGCAGAAGGAGGCGTCGAAATAGAAACGGTCGCAGCAGAAAATCCTGACGCAATCAGCAAAATCCACGTCAACCCAGCTGTCGGCTTAACCCGAGAAGCGGCGCAAGCGTGGGTAGATGGAGCCAACCTCAACCCCGTCGCCGTCGAAGGTGCCGTAGACGTCGTCATGAAGCTCTACGACTCATACGTTCAAGGCGACGCAGACCTTGTTGAGATCAACCCGCTAATTCTCACACCTGACAACCGAGTTCACGTCCTCGACGCCAAAGTCACACTCGACTCAAATTCGGTGTTCCGCCACGAGGACTACACAGAATTCGACGAAACCCAACCACGCGATGAACGCGAGGAAGCAGCACACGCCAAAGGTCTCCAATACGTAGGCCTAGAAGGCAGCGTCGGCGTCATCGCAAACGGAGCCGGACTTGCCATGTCAACCGTCGACGTCGTAAACCAAGTCGGTGGAAAACCCGCAAATTTTCTCGACATAGGCGGCGGAGCCAACGCCGATGTCATGGCAGGCGCCCTTGAAGTCATCAACAACGACCCTGAAGTCAAATCAATCTTCATCAACATTTTCGGGGGAATAACCCGAGGCGAAGAAGTAGCTAACGGCATTATCGAAGCACTGAACAGAGTCGACATTGACGCCCCAATCATCATCCGACTCGACGGAACCAACGCGGACGAAGGACGAGAAATCCTTCAACCAGCACTCAACGAAAAACTAATGATGGAACCAACCATGCTCGACGCCGCCCGAAAAGCCGTCGAACTCGCCAAGGGAGCAGAAGCATGAGCATCTTCGTAGATAGCAACACCAAAGTCATCTACCAAGGACTCACAGGAAGCCAAGGCCGCTATTACGGCCTACTCAACCGCGACTACGGCACCCAAGTTGTCGGCGGAACCAATCCCAAAAAAGCCGGAGAAGACGTCGATGGGATCCCCATCTTCGCAAACTGTGCAGAAGCAGTAGAAGCAACAGGCGCCACCGCTTCATGCATTTTCATCCCCGCACCCGGCGTGTATTCAGCAGTCATGGACGCAGCAGCCGGTGGAATCAAATTCATCGTCTGCATCACAGAAGGTGTCCCCGCCCACGATGAAGCAACGTTCTACAACGAACTCAAAGCGCAACACCCCGACGTTCAACTCCTCGGACCGAACTGCCCAGGCATCATCAGTCCTGGACAATGCAACATCGGTATCACCGCAGGGCACATTGCCAAAGCAGGCGGCCCTGTCGGCATAGTCAGCAGGTCCGGCACGCTCACCTACCAAGCGCTCTATGAACTGCAGCAAAAAGACATCGGCGTCACGACATGTGTCGGCATTGGCGGCGACCCAGTACCAGGCACATCATTCATTGATTGCCTCGCAGCGTTCGAAGCAGACCCCGAAACGCAAGCAGTCATGATGATCGGCGAAATCGGCGGCTCCGCGGAAGAAGAAGCAGCTGACTTCATCAAGAACCACATGACAAAACCCGTTTCGTCATACATCGCAGGGGTTACAGCACCTCCAGGGAAAAAGATGGGACATGCCGGAGCCATCGTCTCTGGAGGTAAAGGAACCGCAGACGCAAAGATGGAAGCGCTTCGTGACGCTGGAGTCAAAGTAGGACTCAACCCCACCGAAGCCGGTGAACTCATGGCAGAGATCGTCTCCTCCTTGTAGCCAACGCCAACTAGGTTCCAAGGGTGCGCTTAGCAGTACTTGCATCCGGAACCGGCTCAATCTACAAAGCGATTGTCAACGCAGACGTCGAAGTTGCCGCTGTCCTAGTCGATAGACACTGCCCAGCGATTGATCTAGCTAGAGCCGACAACATTCCCGTCCTCCTTGTTGAACGTCACAACTTCGCAAAAAACTTCGATCGAGACAACTATTCAAACGATGTCGTCACAGCCCTAAAAGAACACAACATAGAAGTCGTCGCTATGGCCGGATTCGGAACCATATTAGGGGCACCCTTTTTCGACGCATACGAAGGGCGAGTACTCAACACCCACCCATCGCTCCTACCCTCATTCCCTGGATGGCATGCAGTCCCCGACGCACTTCAACATGGTGTTCGAGTCACAGGTTGCACCGTGCACATAGCAACCCTGGAAGTCGACGCTGGCCCAATCCTCGCCCAATCACCAGTCGAAATACGAGACGACGACGACGAAAATTCGCTTCATGAACGAATCAAATTAACCGAACGCGACCTCTACCCAGCCACTATTAAGGCCTTCCTCGCCCAGATGGAGACACAAAGATGAGAGCACTCATTTCTGTATACGACAAAACCGGAATCATCGAAACTGCCCAAGCCCTAGCCGAACTTGGTTGGGACATCGTGTCCAGTGGAGGTACAG
>Ga0066850_10000173_pt1 | contig 35128 bp, 29 predicted proteins | sample ETNtaG_4_FD_67282 | JGI IMG/M metagenome (GOLD analysis project Ga0066850, IMG submission 67282) | Marine microbial and viral communities from oxygen minimum zone, Eastern Pacific Ocean - ETNP201406SV67 | ecosystem: Environmental > Aquatic > Marine > Oceanic | place: Pacific Ocean: Eastern... | reverse complement strand
CTGAAATTCTGGTTCCCTATCAGAGCTTCAAAGCAGAGTTACCAGCAATCGTGAACAGCTGCGGGTAGGTCTTCACACCAACAAGTTAATTCGAAGAGCAGCGATGGTGTCTGAATGGACTCCGAGGTTTCGAAGTAAGAATTGCTCAACTCCACCATGGTTGGCATCGAGGTAGGTCAAGGTCTGGTCCATGGCTGAGCGTGGAGCGGAGAGAGCTGGGCGGATCGCCTCAATATTGACTCCTGCTTGGTGAAGGCTTGGTTTGAGTTGTTCGATACGACGTTCAGATCTCAGGGCATTCGTGAGTTCGTAATCATCAAGGACCAGGTTGCGTTCAACGCCACACAATTCGAGTATCAATGCCGCTGCAACTCCTGTCCGGTCTTTGCCGGCGGTGCAATGAAACAACAGGGGCCAGCAGTCGACGTCGGCTGCTATCTCCAAAAAGCTAACGAATTGATGTCCTGAATCGGAAAGCATTTCGATATAGCTGTCCGCTACATCAGCCACGCTTATAGAAGTAATTTCGCCTGAACGAATTCTGTCGATGAATTCTGTCTGCTGAGCTATCTCATCGCCGATTGGGAGTGGGGCGTGAGTCGTGACGGTAGGCCACAGACGTGACACGTCTCGATGTGCTTCTGCCGAAGTGCGAAAATCCACCACGGTGCGGATGCCGTAGCTAGCTAGTTCCTCTTGGTCATCTTCAGTTAGTTGGCTAAGGCGATCCGATCGAAACATCGCGTTTGTGCGAATGAGTTGACCTTCACTGGTTGGGTAGCCGCCGAGATCACGACAATTCATGGCTCCAGTCAGGGGGAGTACAGCAGCGTTGCGGTTCATGATTGTGGGCGCGGTTCTCGAGGTAATCCGAGGATTCTTTCTCCGATGATGTTTCGAAGAATCTGGGTGGTGCCTCCCATGATTGTGTATGCGGGCGCATATATGAGGTTTCGGGACACTCTGTTACCCAGCATTGATTCTGCCCCAACTGCATGTCCGACGAAATTAGCGACCCTTTGTTCGAATTCGGTACACCAGGTCTTTGTGACGGCGGAATATTGAGGGAATGGATTTTGTCTTAATACGTTGCGGAGCACCATGTCGCGTCCAATCTTGTATCCAGTTTCTATCTGAGCGATCTCTTGGCGAACCAGAGGATCTCGAGTGTCTGCTAAATCTTTGGTGTCTAGGTACAAACGTTGATTTGAGGCAAGGCGGTCAATGCCACCGCGTTCGTGTTCGAGTTGACGCATCGTTTGACCGAAACTGTTGTTGAGTTCGCCGACAAGATTTTCTCCTGGTACGAGTACGTCGTTGAAGAACACTTCGTTGAAATGGGAATCCCCGGAAGCGTCTTTAATAGGTTTCACTTCGATGCCGGGTGACTTCATGTCGACAATGAATTCACTCATGCCTTTGTGTGGTGGGGCCTCAAGGTCGGTGCGGCATATCAAATAACACCAGTCAGCAGACTGGGCTCCGCTTGTCCAAATCTTTTGGCCGTTGACAACCCAGTTTGATCCGTCTTTGATTGCCCTGGTAGTAATCCCGGCCACGTTGGACCCTGCATCAGGCTCTGACATACCTATGCACCATTTGGATTTGCCTTGTCGCATTGCGGGTAGAAATCGTTGCTGTTGTTCATGAGTCCCATAGGCGAGTAGTACTGGGCCGATTTGCCTATCTGGGAAGAACGATCCGGCCATGGGAGCGCGTCCCAGCAGCAGCTGTTCTGTTACAACGAATCTTTCTATTTCAGGACGACCATCGCCGCCTTTGTCGACCGGCCAAGTCATGCCGATCCAACCTTTTTCTGCGAGCCTGAGGGTAAATTCGTCGCTATAACCAACCAGCCAACCGTCATCGGTGTTGAACAAATCGGATGTTGCTTTGGTGACCCACAGGCGAGCTTCAGTCGCTAGGTTGTCAAATTCTTGTGGCCAGTTGTAATCCATTGGGTTTTGAGCGTAGCTAAGACCCTTGGCTTCAAGCCATTTTGGTTGTGTTATTACCGCTAACCTCGCCCGAATGCGAGCAGTGGTGATAACCGAATATGGCAATGAGGACGTTTTGGAAGTTCAAGAGGTACCGGACCCTAAACCAGGACCTGATCAGGTTGTAGTTGGGGTGACGGCATCGGCGATGAACCGAGCGGACTTGCTTCAACGAGCCGGTCAATACCCGGCGCCGGGTCCTAAGCCAGTCCATGAGATACCGGGCTTGGAGTATTCGGGGGAGATTGTGGCGGTTGGTTCAGAAGTTGCTAACTGGTCCGTAGGGGATGCAGTTATGGGCATAGTTTCTGGCGGAGCAATGGCTGAGATGGTGGTTACCCATGAACGGATGCTTCAGCCCGTTCCGCAAGACATTGGTGTTGTCGATGCAGCGGCGATCCCCGAGGTTTTTATGACCGCTCACGACGCGCTTGTCACTCAGGGATCTCTCACCTCGGGTGGTCGGGCACTGGTTCACGCAGGGGCGTCTGGCGTGGGTACTGCGGCTATCCAAATCGTGCAGGCGCTAGGGGCCCAGATAGCAGTCACCTGCTCGTCAAGCAAAGTGACGGCCTGCCGGGATTTAGGCGCGGATTTGGTGGTTGATTACACACAGCAAGATTTCGTTGAGGCCGTAGAAAATTGGACTAATGGTTCAGGAGTAGATGTTGTTCTTGATGTCGTCGGGGGGGATTATCTAGCCAAGAACATTCAGTGCGTGAAGGTTCAGGGACGGATAGTCCAAGTTGGTGTGATGGGCGGCCCTATGGCTTCATTTGCCCTGGGCGCTTTGTTGCCTAAGAGAGCATCTTTGATAGGGACGGTGTTGCGTTCAAGGCCGATTGAACAAAAGATTGAGGCTAACCAACGGTTTGTGGCAGAGATATTGCCACGGTTCGATGATGGAAGCTTGAAACCTGTCATCGATTCGAGGTTCTCGTTAGATGAGATATCGAGAGCTCACGCGTATATGGATACGAACGCAAATATCGGGAAGATATTGATCGATATTTAGGGTAAATCTGCTGACGGATTAGCGGCTTGAAACGGGCACGTAGTCGCGCTCGTCAGGGCCGGTGTACATCTGTCTTGGGCGGTAAATCTTTTGCTCTGGGTCGTCGAGCATTTCTTGCCAATGTGCAAGCCACCCCGGGGTGCGTCCTATAGCGAACAACACTGTGAACATGTCCATCGGGAAGCCCATTGCTTCGTAGATCAACCCGGAATAGAAATCGACATTGGGGTAGAGATTTCGATCAATGAAGTAGGGGTCGCTCAAAGCGACTTCCTCTAACTTCATTGCGATGTCCAAGAGAGGGTTCATGCCGGTGACTTCAAAAACTTGGTCAGCGGTTTTTTTGATGATGGTGGCCCTGGGGTCATAGCTCTTGTACACCCGGTGCCCAAAACCTTGGAGAAGAGTCTCTCCGGATTTCACCTTTTCGACGTAGCCAGCGACATTGTCCAAGCTTCCGATTTCGTGGAGCATGTGGATTACAGCCTCATTCGCGCCACCGTGGAGAGGCCCGTAGAGTCCACATGTTGCTGCTGCGACGGCCGAGTAGGGATCAGCATTGCTAGAACCCACTGTTCGCATCGTGGTGGTTGAGCAGTTTTGTTCATGGTCAGCATGAAGAATCAGAAGTGTGTCTAAAGCGCGTGTGAGAACGGGGTCCGGTTCATAGCCAGGGTCTGCAACGTTCCACATCATCCGAAGAAAGTTGCCTGTGTATCCGAGATGGTTAACGGGATACTCGTAGGGCAGGCCCAACCGGTTCTTATAGGCAAAGGCTGCCATTGTTGGCATTTTTGCTATGAGACGGATGGTCTGTATCAAACGATTATGCGGGTCGTTTATGTCTTTGGCCTCAGGATAGAAAGTGGATAGGGCCGCTACCGTTGAAACAAGGGTTCCCATTGGGTGTGCGTCGTAACGGAAACCTTGCATGAATCGAACAATGTTTTCATGCACATATGTGTGGTAGGTGATGTGGTGGACCCATTCTTCGGACTCATCCTCTGTAGGAAGTTCTCCGTTAATGAGCAAGTAGCAGACTTCAAGGAAGTTTGAGTGTTCTGCCAGCTGTTCTATTGGGTATCCGCGATAGCGAAGGATGCCGTTTCCGCCGTCAATGTAAGTGATTTGGCTGTTGCAGTTCGCGGTAGACATGTAGGCCGGGTCATAAAACCACATTCCTTTGTCCAGTTGGCGGAGAGCGGCTGAGGAGATTGTGCCATCCACAATTGGGACTGTGACTGCTTCTCCGCTGCGGTTATCTGTGATCGTGAAGGACTCTTCTGACACGCCTATTCCTCTGCATTCTGTACTTCGTAATATGTCCACAAAGGGGTCAAGCCCTCAGGTGCGCCGTTGCACAGCTTGATAACCCCCGGTTGGACCGTACCTTAAGTTGAAGCGTTTCGCTTCTTTTGATCAGTCAGTTTTCTTTAGTCTTTGGTGAGAGCTAGGTGGATTCTTTGCCTAATGATGTAGCAAGCAGATCAAAGCGGCGAATTGTCGTGCCTTCGTCTGGGTAAATGTTCTCGTTTTGAACTGAATAGTTCGACGAGATCAACCAGTTCTCTTCGCGTGTCAGCCGGATCAATTACGGAATCAACGAATCCTCGTTCCGCGCCCACATAGGGATTTAAGTAAGTCTCTTCGTATTCTTCTACCCAGGTAGCGATCGTTTCTTCGGATTCGCCACGCTGCAGAATCTGGGCAGCCTGCGTAGCTCCCATAACAGCGATTTCTGCCGTGGGCCAGGCAAGGTATGCGTCATTTCCCATTGTTTTGGAATCCATGACTATGAAGGCCCCGCCATATGACTTTCTCAGTACTAATGAGATCCGTGGAACGGTTGCTCTTGCGTAGGCGAAAGCCATCTGGGCACCATGTCTAATCATCCCTCGCCATTCGAGATCCTTGCCGGGGTAAAACCCGGGCGTATCCACAAAGGTGACGATGGGTAAATTGAATGCGTCACACATAGAAACGAAACGGGCCCCTTTTTGGGATGCGGGTATGTCTAGGGTTCCTGCGATCGCCATTGGTTGGTTGGCGATGACTCCGACAGGTCTGCCGCCCATGCTCGCTAGCCCTGTGACGAGATTCTGTGCCCAGCCCCCGCGTAGTTCTAAGAAATCATTGTCATCAATGATTAAGCCAATGACATCTCGAACGTCGTAGGAACCCGTAGGTGTATCGGGAAGAAGATCTCCAGCTTCTGGAGTTTTCCTATCAGCAGGGTCTGAAGTGACGTGGAATGGTGCCTCGCTTTGATTGTGGTCGGGTAAGAATCGGAGGATGTCGGTGATTGTTGCGAGTACATCGTCATGGGGAACAACGATGCTTGCTGCTCCAGTATCTCGATAGTGGACAGCAGCTCCTCCCAGTTCTTCGACGTCAACTTGCACTCCGGTCATTTGCTGGACCGGAACAGGTCCGCTAACGAAGGCGTATGCGTCGTCGGCCATAACGACTATGTCGGCGAGTCCTATCAGCAGGGCGGTTCCTGAAACTGCTGGCCCCGTTACTCCCGCCAGAATTGGCACCACTCCCGATGCTTTTGCGAGCACTCGAGCGGCTCGTCCCCATCCGTCAAGAGCAGCGACGCCATGGTTGGCATCTGCACCCGAAGAAGCGAGCAATAAAACGATGGGGAGACGTTTTTCCAATGCCAGAGAGGCAGCGGCTGTAAGTGTGTCCCCATCTTCTGGCGTAAGCGCACCTCGATGTTCGGGATCTTCGGCTCGGATGAGCATGACTGAGCGACCTTCAAGGTCGTGTACGCCAGCGACGGCGTGAGCTGGGGTGCCTTGCCGTATCTGTAGCGTGCTGGGAGTCGTCACATGACCGAGCGTAGGCGAGTTAGGCGGGTTAGTAGTGCTGTTAGGTGTAAACGTTCAAACAGCGATCAGGCCTTCGATGCTGGGCGCTAGTTCGCGGACTACTCGTCGGAGGACATCTCTGGTCGCTGAAGCCGGAGCGGAAAGCATTCCTCGGCGACGGATAGCTAATCCGACTAGGCGTCGAGGCATATCTTGAAGCGTTAGTACAGCCCATCCGCCTCGGCCTATCCATGAGGGTATGGCTGTTACCGGAACGATGGCAGGCGCGTACCCTTGAAACGCCATTGTCGCAGCGAGCCGGATTCCGTCAAGCTCGGCGATAGTGCGTAGTTCTACATTTTCTTGACGGGCCTTGTCGTCAATCAATACACGCAGGTTTGAACCAGGAGGGCTAAGTAAGAGGTCGTGTTGTGCGAGTTCGCCGATATGGACTGGTCTGTCTCCCTCAGCGGCAAGGGGGTGTCCGTCCGGCGCTATTACAACTAGTTGTTCTTCGAAGAGTGGGGTAGTGAATAATTCGTCATGTTGAAGGGGAGTGTTGATAACGGTTAGGTCCAAGTCACCATGCTCGAGAAGTGGGATTAGTGCAGTCGTGGTTGAGTCGATGACAGTGGTGACGACGTCTGGGAAGTCACGGCTTAGTTCATCCAACAAGGGTGGTAAGAGCCAACGCCCGGTAGTACCGATAATTCCGATCCTTACCTGACCGCTCACTCTTGAGGTCATGGATGTTACGTCGTCGCGTAAAGCGGCGAGTTCGGTATTTATACGTCGGGCGCGGGTCAATACGGCTTGACCTTCAGGGGTCAGTTCCCCGGCACTTCGGTCTACAAGTATTGCTCCGAGGTCATCTTCGAGGCGTGCTATGTGAGTTGAAATATTGGATTGGACGGTATCCAACGCGCGGGCGGCGGCTGAAAAGCGGCCGTGTTCGGCTACGGCTGCGAGGGCGTCAAGTTGTTTCAGTTCCATGAATTCAGGGTACCCTAAAAGTTATTTTGATCTATTAAATAGATCAAAAGTATCTATAACTTCGACTTGATGAATGACCCATGGGTAACTAAGGTGAAACCTGTCGGGAGCAAACGACTTCCCCCAAGTCGCTCGACATACAACGATCGCCCAAAGGTGCCCCCCACCTAGGCGGTCAGCCGAGGCGGAGCACCCCTTCCTCCTTACGGCTCTTGAAACCGGCCCGGCCCCCCCGGGCCGGTTTCCTAATTTTGTGCGCCAGGTTGTACTCATTGTTGAGCAAACACTTCGGTGATAGCTAAACAGAAGCTCTGATGATATTTAGTGCAGAGCCAGCGCGGAACCATTTGATTTGTTCGGCGCTAAACGTATGGTTGGTGAAGAAGGACCAAGTGTCGCCTTGGCGGGTCGTGACTTCAACCTCTACTTGTTGACCGGGTGACAGCTCACTCAACGAACGTACTGAGATGCGATCATCTTCGGCAATTTGTTCATAATCAACAGGGTCCGCAAATGTTAGGGGAAGCATCCCTTGCTTCTTCAAGTTTGTCTCGTGGATTCTGGCGAAGGATCGTGCAATCGCTATAAGCCCACCGCGGAACCTTGGTTCCATGGCCGCATGTTCACGACTTGAGCCTTCGCCCATATTTTCGTCGCCAATAACTACCCACCCTTGGTTCGCGTCATGGTAGCTGCGAGCTATTTCCGGGAAAGTTTGAGTTGCATCCGTCAGCTGGTTTTTGCCGTGGCCAACTTCATAACCATCGAAGGCGTTCACAGCTCCAAGGTAAAGATTCCCTGAGATATTTTCGAGATGACCGCGGTACTTCAACCAAGGACCGGCCATAGAGATGTGATCAGTTGTGAACTTTCCATGGGCTTTGACGAGGATAGGAAGATTTTCATAATCATCTCCGGCCCAGGCTTCGAAGGGTTCAAGGAGTTGAAGGCGATCTGACGTGGGGGAGACTCTTACTTCGATATGAGAGCCATCTGCTGGTGGTGCAACGAAAGTGTTTTGTCCCGGATCGAAGCCCTGCGGTGGTAATTCGATACCAATCGGGACGGATAGAGAAACCTCTTCTCCGTTTTCGTTCTTCAAAGTGTCGGTCAAAGGATCGAAGTCGATGGTCCCGGCTAGAGCCAATGCCATCACAGTTTCAGGTGATGTAACGAAAGCCAATGTTGCTGGATCGCCATCATTTCGTTTTGGGAAATTCCGGTTGTAGGAAGTGACTATGACGTTGGGTTCGCCTGCGGTGTGGTCACCTTCGGCGCTTCTGTCCCACTGACCAATGCACGGCCCGCAAGCATTAGCCAGAACTGTCGCTCCCAATGCTTCGAAGTCAGCCAAGAGTCCATCTCGCTCGATGGTGGCCCTTACCTGTTCTGAGCCTGGGGTTATGAGGAGCTTCGATTTAGCTGTAATTCCGTTGGCTGCAGCCTCACGGGCGATGCTGGCTGCTCTGGTGATGTCTTCGTAGCTCGAATTGGTGCATGAACCTATTAGTGCGGCGCTAATGCTGGAAGGCCAGCCGTTAGCTTCGGCTTCTTGTCCCAACTCGGCGACTTCTCGGGCTAGGTCAGGTGTGTGAGGCCCATTGATATGAGGGCTGAGAGTTGACAAGTCGATCTCGATCACTTCGTCGTAGTAACTCTCAGGGTTGGCAATCACTTCGTCATCTGCTCGAAGGTGTTCAGCGACACCGTCGGCCAGATCAGCGACGTCTTCGCGTCCTGTTGATTTCAGGTAACGACTCATCGCTTCGTCGTACCCAAAAAGCGAGGTCGTGGCGCCGATCTCGGCCCCCATGTTGCAAATGGTTGCTTTCCCAGTGCAGCTCAATGATTCTGCTCCTGGGCCGAAGTATTCAACGATTGCGCCTGTCCCGCCTTTGACGGTCAAGATTTCTGCGACTTTCAAGATGATGTCTTTGGGGGCGGTCCAGCCTGACAACTCTCCTGTTAGATGAACTCCGATTGCCTTCGGCCAACGGACATTCCATGCAAACCCAGTCATGACGTCAACAGCGTCGGCTCCTCCGACCCCAACAGCGATCATTCCGAGTCCGCCGGCGTTAGGGGTGTGGCTGTCGGTGCCAATCATCATTCCACCGGGGAAAGCGTATTGTTCGAGTACGACTTGATGGATTATGCCGCTTCCGGGCATCCAGAATCCCGCACCATATTTCGCACAGACGCTCTGGAGGAAATCGTAAACCTCTTCGTTGTTCTCACTAGCGGCTAGAAGATCAGTTTTGCCATCATCCCGTGCTTGAATCAGGTGATCACAGTGGGTGGTAGTGGGCACAGCTACCTCGGATAGGCCAGCAGTCATAAATTGAAGCCAAGCCATCTGAGCGGTGGCATCTTGCATGGCTACCCGGTCAGGATTCAAGTCAACGTAGCTCACGCCTCGCTGCAACTCTTGGTCTTCGGATGCCAAGTGGTTGATAAGAACCTTCTCCGCCAGTGTGAGCGATCGCCCTAACTTTTCGCGCCCCAGTACAGTGCTGTCAGCAAGATTGGCGTACACCTTCGCTATCAGCTCTATAGGGGTATTCGCAGCTACTGGCATTTAATTTCCCTGTTCTACATTCGTGTCGATGGGTGCTCTATAGAAGATATGCCTTTTAGGGCATTTCGCCACTTGTGGTTCAAATTTAGACGTACGGCCAACGACGTTGGCCGTCGTTTCGATTGCCTTCTTTGTCGCTTAAGGCCCATCGGCGACGCCATGGGGCACCGTCGGGTCCTTCGATTCCAGGGCTATCTTCGGAATGCGACCGTTGTCGTGCAGCGAACCAGTTGCCCGTGGCGGTTTCGTCGGCAAGAGATTCAACTGCGGCTTGAAGTTTCCTAGTGAATCGTCGATTGTTGTCTTCTTCGGCAAACTCTAATGGTCTTCCGAAGTTGACTGTCGCGTTGGATCGCTTCGGCCAGTTGTGCCCTTTTCGTAAGATGTCGAACGTCCCTCGGATATGCACAGGTACGACCGGAACTCCTGCTTGTTTCGCAAGGAAAGCGGCTCCAGGGCGGAACTCTTGTCCCCACCCATCAGGCGATCTTCCACCTTCGGGATAAATCACCATGCTCCAACCGCTTCGCAGTAAATCAACTGCCTTCTCAATGGTGTTCCGATTTATCGAAGTGCGTTCTATGGGTATCGCCCCTATAAACAGGGCAGAGATCGCCGCTGTTGTTCTGTTACCGAAAAAATAATCGGCGGCAGCCCCGACGAATGCCTTGTGTTTCCAAGGTGGAGGCATAGAGGTCAACATCAACAATGTGTCAGCGTGACTTTGATGGTTCGCAGCAAAAATGGCAGGGCCATCAAGGTCGTGAAGGCGGTCAAGTCCACGAATCGTGGGATTTGCGTAATAGGTAATTACTCCTTTGCCGATAGTAGAAAGCGCCACGCGTCTAGTCAGCCTTGAGGCATATCTGCGGGCCCAGTCGGTCTCGTAGTTTCCCCCAGTGTTAGACGGCAGAGGCGTTTCCCCTTCTGGCGTTTCCGCTGCCTTGAGGGGAAATTCTACTTTTCTGACTACGCGAGAAATAGAAGCCTTAGTTCTTCGATCAGTTAGGTGACTGATGGGATTCCTGCGATTCGGGTCCGTCATTTCCGTTCCTCGAACTAGACGACGTCAGCCATAAGGACTGGTGGGTTGTGTATATGAGTCAGGCTGGGGTCACGACCAACGACGTCAGTTGCCATCTCAAGAGCGTCGCGCATAGTAGTAGCGGAGCGAAAGCCCATTCTCTTAGTTGCGCGTTGGTCACCTCCCACGATTATGACCTGACCGACATGCTCAAGGGCATGTGAGCACCAGTACCACATATAAAACGGATGTACTCCGTGGTAAGCGTAAGAGGTCCGGTACAGGTGTCGGTACCACTCATCTTCTGCGTACCGCTTTTCATACTTGTGTTCGATCTTTTCTGGATCAGTGGTGTCTGCCAGAACTTCCTCAAAGAAATCTATATAGCTCGGGTGATGCACAGGATGGAATTCCCAGGGAGTGGGATGACTCATTATTACGACACCACCTTCACGCACTAGGGGTTTGCCCTTATACATATTAAACAAGTAACCCAAACCGAGGCAGGCGACGAGAATCGGGTTCATTATTGAGTTCACGTTGTATGGCCCGAGATACGGGAGCCCCATAGAAAGAATGTCGGTTTGTCCTTCGACCCTGACCAGATGTTGTCTATAGACGTTGGCTGTCGTCACTTTATGAACTTCTTCGACTTCGCCAGCTTGGATTGAAGTCAACCCATATGGGGCACGTATACCTTGGAAAATAGAACGGGCCGACTTTCGAGGGATTTTGTCCAAGAACTTCTTCGTGCCCAATAAAAGCATCCGGTCCTTAGCGTTCATCTCCCATTCGCGTTTTTGTAAGAAATCCCAAGGGGCCGGAAACGTGTCGTTGTTGAGTGTCGTTTCAATTTGGAAGATTTTGACGCCAGCGTCTCGGATCAGTCGACCTTGCCGCCAGTTTTTTGTGTGAAGCTCGCTGTTTTCTTGGTCCATGAAAGATTTAGAACGTCGCATGGTTTCAACGTTGTGGTGGTGACGTATAGCCGTATAGCCCGACAAACCAGTAGCGACACTCTTATGTCCGCCATCCATTGAAACTAAGTTGATGTTGACGTAAATGATGAGATCAGACTCAGCTGCTCGTTTAGAAATAACGACTTCTTCTCCGTGGTCTGTTTCGCCCAAGTGAGTTAATGCCTCGGGATCCTCAGCATCGAAGTTGTAGAGCTGGCCGGTAGGAGCGAAGGCATCGTAGACACGGTCGCCTACTGCGTGACGCAATTCCGCTTCCGTCATTCTCCTATGAAGCGCTAGGGCAGCTATGAGATGAACGTCATCGACGCCTGCGCTCGCTGCGGTATCGAGAACCTGTTCGATGATTCGACCCCTGATGTCGGGTGCTTGCATTTGAGGCAGCGGCAGCGAAATGTCATCGAACGCAATAGTGACTTTCATTCCTGCTGTGAGCAGCGCAGCAAGCGGGGGAGAGTCGCCGAGAGGGTTATCTAGGGCGTGCCGTATGGCGCTGTCCACGTCTTCGATTGGTTCGATTGGTTCGTTGGGGTAAACGACGCGACTACCAGAAGGCAGCTTTTCGAATCGAAATCCTTCTCCGTGGTGAAAAACTATTGGTGGAGTAGTCCTGTCAACTTCAAGCACGAGGCCTTGTCGGGCAGACATCAACGCACCCCTTCTTTGGCGGTTAGTAACTTCGGACGTTGCCCCATAGGAAGCAATGGTTTAGGAGCTCCAGCGGTCTTTGGCCAATTCTCGGTTAGCCAACCACGTTTTTCAGCGATCGTTACCAAGCGAGTTTCTGGGTTTACTGCAACCGGATATCCGACGGCTTCGAGCATCGGAAGGTCAGAAGCAGAGTCAGCGTAGGCAACGCCTTGCGATGGGTCTAATCCGTTGTGTTCGGCCCAATCAACCATTAGCTGTGCACGCACTTCGCCGGTAGGCGGCACATCGAGCATTTCTCCGGTGAGTTTGCCATCCTTGTGGTCGATTCTCGCCGCAATTATGTGGTCGAAAAGAGGGCGGAGCGGTTCAACTGCGATATCTAATGCGCCAGTGATGAGGACGGTACGGTGCCCTGCCGCTCTATGGGCGCGTACTCGTCGAAGACCTGCGGGAAAGGACTTGATCAGAATCAAGTCACTTAACATTTCCGCTGCGTCCGCCTCTAGTTGCTCAAGTGGCGCGCCTTTGTAGCGCTGATAGAAGTAGCGAAGGAAATCGGTCCGATCTCGTTTATCGCGTCTCCAAAGTCCAGGGGTTTCACTGAGCGTTCGAAGAGTGAACTCAAATCGTTGCTTCGGGCTCAACCGGCGAGTCGCGAGCCACGCGTAGCTTTCAACGACATTGCTGGCAATGAGTGTGTTTTCAAGATCGAAAGCAGCGAAATGTCGGTCTGTATCCAACACTGCTGATCGAAGTCGTTCGGAACGGCTTGGGCCACTGCGTTTTTCAGGGGTTGTTTTTACCCGTGCCTGGATTACAACCGTGGGCAAATGCACCTCGGTTATGTAGTGATGCCAATCGATGACACTCGGGTCAAACCCGAACTGTTCCTGGTCACCGGTTGGTAACGACTCCCACAACGAAAGGGTGCGTTGTATTCCATACAATGCCTCACACTTTCCGTAGGCTCCGTAGATATCCACGTATCCCTTGATTTGGTCAAGGTTCTGGCGGCGTTCTGCAAATTTGCTTGTGAAGCTATTCTCGCCGCGAATTGGTAACCGGTTGATGACTTTGGCAGCTATGTCGAAGGCTTTAACTACACGATGAAGCTGTTCTTCTAGACCACTCGATCCCGCGTATTTCCATTCCGTACTCGCAGTGGGGTGTCCCTTAGCGTCGTATACGGGATGCTCGCGAAACCACTCCATAGCCGTGTTGAGCAGTTTTTTGAATTGGAGTGGATTCGTGGACCCAGAAGCCACTTGGAAGACCTCGGGGTCTGTTTCCGGGCCTTTTGCGGCGACGGCGATGATGGCCGCAGCAACCATGTCGACGGGAATGACGTCAATGATTCCTTCTGGATAGCCGGGAAAGGTATTCAGTTCACCTTTTGCGAAAGAAACGATGAGTGGTTCGGCCATCCGGAAGCCCCGGATCCAGCCAGGTGATGGCTCTGACCATGCAGATTCGATTATCGAAGGACGAACGATGCTTATAGGCACATCCCCGTGGAGTTCTACAAGTGCTGTTTCTCCCAGAGCTTTTGAGTAGGTGTAGACGTCAGGCCAGCCGAGTGAGGTAGCTCGACTCCGCCCAGCTTCCACCATTTGATCGTTTACCCAAGCTTCTCGTAGTTGTTCTGTCTTTGCGGCGAGCATGGGTAGGCCGGCGGCTCCAAGTTCCTCTCTAGAACCTTTACGGAAGCCATCAAGTTGTTCAGGTATTCGGCTTCGGGCATCAAGGTCAGCTCGAGTTCGTCGAGCGGCGTCCACCTCTGCTCGCCAATCAACATTTACTTGGAAAGGAGTTCCCGCAAGCAGTTCCTCGTTTGCTGCGCCCCGTCGATTTCCTGCGACGTAGCAGGTCGAGACAGCTACGAGGTGAGGAGTGACATTTGCTTCCTTCAGCAATTGGATGATTCGGTTAGGGCCAAGCAAGTTGATTTCTATTGAACTATCGAGTGGGCTATCGAAGCTGACTGTCGCTGCAGAATGGATCACGACATCGCATGATGTGAACAGGGCGCGGTCGTGTTCGGTAAGCCCTAAGTCGTCGTTTGTGACGTCACCAGACACGACGGAAACTCTTCGTTCGCAAGTCTCTACAAAGTCGTCACCCCATTGTGATCGGAGTGCGTCGAAAGCATCGTTGCGAAAGATTTCTCGTTCCACTCGACGTTCGGCGCTGTTTCGTCGTGTGGGCCGGACCAGAAGAACTAGCTCGCAGTCTGGTACCCCACGGAGCAGTCGTTCAACCAAAGCTGTTCCTAGGAAACCGGTACTACCGGTTATGGCTATCCGTTTGCCCGAAAGGGACTCACTGATCACACCAATAGTTTTAGCAGAAAACTTACCAAATGGTAAGTCGATGTTCGATTTCGATCTAGAATGTGTGTGTGCCCGCTGGTACCCGCGACCGCATCCTTGATTCAGCCTTGGCTGCATTTGGATTGCGTGGATATGACTCGACGTCTTTGGATGACTTGGCATCTGATCTGGGAATCACCAAACAGGCAATTCTGTATCACTTCTCTTCAAAAGAGCACTTGCTGACAGCAACAATCGAACTGGCTGTGCACGAACTGGGTGCAGCTCTTTCCGGGGCGGCGAACTCCCAAGCACGTGGATTTCAACGTATTGAAGATTTGGTTCGGGCGACGTTCTCTCTCGCCGCTCGACGGCCAGAGGTGCTCGGTCTCGTGCGTTTGGTGTCTCGCCAAGGTGGAACTGCCTCAGGAGAGCTCGCTTCAGCTATGAGCGTCATGCTTGGCGAAGCGGTGCGTTTTGTGGAGACCGAAATGATTGCTGGGCGTTTTCGTCGACATGAACCTCGAATGTTGCTGCTTGCTGTGTATTCGGCTGTGGTCGGAGTAGCTACGGAGCCCGAGGTGATGCGAGCGCTCGGTCTTGAGCCGGATTTGCGTTCACTTGTGAGGGCTCGACGAGAAACTATTGAATTCCTTAGAGCCGCATTGATCGCTGACTAGGAATTGGCTTTGTCTAAGTCAGCAAATAATCGCGCACACGGAGCGACAGACCTTCCGCCACAAGAGACTCCGAACTTTATGTAGATACTGTCGGCCGGTCCATGCTTAGCGAGGTCCTTACACGCGCGAGCATCGTGGTGCCCACATAGTTCCCAGAGTTGATCTAGTAGCTCGTCGTCACCCGGTGGAACCATATTCGGGTTCAAATCGTCGAGCGATGGCGGTTCACCGTCGTATTCGAGGATCAGAGTGCAATAGGTGGTTCCTCGGGCCCCGCAGCTTGTACCGAACTGGGAATAAAGAGACCCGCTTGGGGCGGTCAGCCGTAACTCACCGCAAGCTGAGGTACTGCCCTCAGAGCAACGTATCCATAACTCATCGAAATTAGCGTCGTTGCCTGGTGCTGGGGTGAGGGGGCTGAGATCTCCATCGGGTTGGTCGATTCCTAAAAGCAGTGAGCAGTCCATGTTGCGACGCCCTCCACAGCTGAACGCAAATTGTTCATATGAACTTCCGGGGGGTGCCGAGTAAAAGAGATCGTCGCAGGCTTTGGCATTTCCCAGTCCGCATTCCACCCAGTATTGATCCAAAGAGGGATCTTCACCCGGAGCGGGATCGTTTGAACTGAAAATAGATGGCGCTCGCAGCAGTTCTTCTGAGACTTGTGGATTTTCGTTATCAGCTAGAGGCGGGGCAGGGGGTGTGTTGGCTGTTGACTGGCATAACTCGGTGGCCATATCAACGGCGATCTCTTCGTCAGGAGTGAGATCGTTCTTGAGGTCGGTTAGCTTCAGTTCCCAGCCCGTAATTAGGCGATCCTCGACACAGGCACGTTCTTCTTCGGTGAGGTCGCTCGTCAATTGTTCTGAATGATCAGAACTGTTTGTTCCATATGAGCATGAGGTCACAATTAGTAGAAGTAGCACGAAGGTAAGGCAACGCTTCATTAGGCCAGCTTGTGTGAGATTGCCCCGACATCGCGTAGGGCTGTTCCGTCAGCACCATCGGTTTGAAATATGACTGCTGGGCTCTCTATGGCTTCCTGGATTAATTCGATTAACAACTGGCCGAAGGGGATCCCTTCGTGGGACCAGAAGTACCAGCTAAGCGAACCTGGGATGGTGTTGATTTCATTAACCCAAAGGCCGTTTGCGTTCCAAAGAAAGTCGATACGCGCAACCGAACGCACCATGGCTAACTGGACTACTCGAGCAGCGGCAGTTCTTAGGTTTCCTTCGATGTCTGGAGGCAACTCGGCTGGAAGTTCTCTTGGAGCGCTGGCCATTCCTTGAGTTCCGGTTAGATATTTGTCGGCGTAGCTGTATATGCCGCCTTCTTCTGGGCGCAGCGGACGTTCGACTGCACTCAAAGTTGTCTCTGGGTAGGTTCGAACAGAGACGTTGAGATCAACAGCGTCACTGAGATATTTCTGGATCACCGCGCCTTGACGAAGAAGGGGTTGGGATTTGACCAATGCTTTGGCAGTTACGAGGTCATCGACCACTTCGATGCCTATTGAAGATCCACCGAACCGAGGTTTAATTATGAACGGCCCAGTTTCGTCAAGAGCTAAATCATCAGTGACGAGATGCAGCGGCAAGCTTGCGATCCCTGCTGCCTCCATGGTCCCCGAAAACGCCAGTTTGTCCATCCCAATAGCAGCCCCTTGTTGGCTGGGGCCCGTGTAACGGATACCGGCTAAGTCGAACATTGCTTGGAGGCTGCCATCTTCACCTGGCCCGCCGTGACAGCAGACAACGACAGCGGAGATGTCGATGAGGTTTTGTTTACCGCGTTTAGCAAGTTTGTAGAAACCACCGTTTTCGCCAATTTGGATTGATACCGGCTCTGCCGATCTTGGTAACCCATCAGCGAATTCGCTCGGCTCGACGTCGGCAGAAACTTGGAACCAATTCCCGGTCTTGGCCCAATAGAGAGCCACCACCTCGTTCCCAGCGTCGGACAGGGCTCTGACAGCCTGTAACCCGGTAAGGATCGAGATGTCATGTTCGGGAGATGGGCTGCCGAAGCAGACTGCAGGACGGTTCATTATCTCCTATGAAACCGTAGATGGCTTCGAGGCGGGTGTCACCCGCCAATTCTTGTCGAGGTTTCTAGTCATGCGTAGTGGTCGGGTAAATCGTTTTCATAGAGCACAGCGTCGCCAGGCTTAAGATTTTCTCGAACCCATTTGGTTGCCTCATCACGGTTGGGTAGCAAATGAACCCGCGCTGTTCCGTCTCTAGCCCCATTGGCGAGCGCAGCCTTATTTGTTCGGCCCACGATAAGAAGGTCGTCTGCGAGCAGACTGGCATCAACCCCGAATCTTCTATTTTCTGTGACCTGTCGCTTTCCTAGTTCAACCATTCCTGGTGTTACTACTACCTTGCGGTTGGCATCAATTCTGGACAGTGTGTTTAGCGCGGCCGCAGCACCTGCAGGATTGCTGTTGTAAGTGTCGTCGATGATGGTGACACCCGCCGGGCTAGTGAGAACTTGGCGACGGTGATCCACGCTCGGCAAGTCGGTCAGGCGATGAGCAATGGTTGTGTCGGGGACTTCTAGGGCAACGGCAACAGCGACGGCGCAAGCAACGTTGGTTGCTGCTGCGTCGCTTGGCAAGCCGGCAACTACCTGACGATTAGAGACCGATACCGTTAAACCCTCCTTCGAGGTAACAAAAATGTCTGCTGTTGGATCTTTGGCCGAGCATTTCAAGACATTGATTCCAGATGCCTGGAGACGGTTAGCCTCGGCAGCCAATCCGTAGGCATCAATGTTGACCACTGCTGTTCGACTAGTTGAAAAGATTTCACTTTTTGAGGCGACGATTCTGTCTAAGTCACCAAAACGTTCCAAATGCACCGGACCGATGGCAGCTAACACCGAGATTGATGGTTGCACCCAGCTCACTAAATCAGCGATTTCCCCGGGGCCGTAAGTGCCCATCTCGGCGACGAAAATTTCGGTTCCGTCGTTGAGATGTTCATTGACAGAACGGGAAAGACCAGCGCTGTTGTTGAAACTTGCGGGGCTTGCCACAACGCTGTGAGTCTCTGATAGAAGATGACGAACGTACCCCTTAATTGTGGTCTTGCCGTAAGAACCGGTAATCGCCACCCGAATCGGATTGACGCGATCTAAGGTGGCTGCCGCCCGCACCACGTACTGTCGAGCAAATCTTTGTTCGATCGGCTTCAAAACAGTCAGAGCGACGTCAATGAATACTGGAACGAGCAATGCAACGAAGCTGTAGCCGGCGGACCCAAGTTCTAACTGTCGCAGTAGAAGAAATAAGATGCAGGCCAGGAGCAATGCGGCAGCGGCGACGGTGCGAAGTCTGCGGGTCCACATTAGAGAGCTAGTTCGACCTTTGAGCCCTAGACCTATCGGTCCGATAGAAACAACTGATGCCGTGACAAGGCAGGCGGATGGAAACCAAGCTGACGCAACGACTGCGATTACTGCTACTAAGAACAGCAACGGGTTAACGATTCCTAACCTCCACCAACGAAGAGAAAAGCGAGAAGCAGAAGATGGAAGATAGTGCTCTCGTTGAGCAACTCGAAGCCACCGCGTGCTTGATAACAACAAGCCTACGAAACAGGCGACCAGATACCCGTCGGTCACAGTCACTAGAGGACACCCAAACGTCGATCGATTGCTTCACGCAAAGCATTTGGAGCTGTGGTGGGTACAAAGTGGTCGATACCCCCCAAGAGTGTCAATCTGGCATCGGCTAGTAAAGCCTCGGCTCGCGCAGCGATTTCAGGAGGAGCGGCTTCATCGCCGTCACCCCAGACAAGATCGACAGGCGCCGATATAGAACGCAGCTGCTGTTCGTAAGACTCGTTGACTACCGTCACCAAAACATCTCGCATTACGCCCGAAGCGGCTCGGTAGTCAGCACTGCCGTATTTGTCGCGTAGGCCTTCTAGGAATCGGTCGCTTGCCAGACCCCATCGGTGCAACAGACGTCCGAAGCGATAACGCAACGCAGGTTGACCTCGGCGATGGGCTCGATGAAGCAGCGGCACTCCGGTCAGAACAAGCCCTCCGACAGCGGCGGGTCGTTGCTCTGCCAAATGAACCGCAACTCGTCCTCCGAAACTATGTCCAACCAAAATCACTGGGGTGTCACAGATATCGAGAATCGGCGCAACAAGGGTTGCGTACATGGATGCTCCTCCTACTTCAGAAGGGGCTGGTGATACTCCAAAGCCTGGAAGGTCGACGCTAACTGCGTCTAGACCTTCCAGAGCGGAAGTGAAGTCTTGGTGGGATCGGCCCCATCCATGTAATGCAATAACCCGCGGGGGAGCGGACCCAAAACGGGTTCCAAATAACGACCCGTCGGCAAAGCTAGATAGCGCCACTTAATGATTCTGATCGAAATTCAGCCATTCGTGGGCGCGGTTAGCTGGTTTCGGAACGATTAATCGCTGACAGCAGTGCATGAAAGCTGGCCGTGACGATATTGGGGTGTAGTCCAACGCCCCAATGAACACTCCGATCAGCCGCTTCAATTTCTACGTAGGCCGCTGCGGCAGCATCAGCCCCGGTACCCACCGCATGCTCTTGATAGTCAACAAGAGTGAGGTTGAGCCCACAGTCATCTGCTAGCGCTGTCTTGAATGCTGACAGCGGCCCGTTGCCTTCGCCGGTGATCGTTTTTTGTTCACCTGACACAGTCAAGGTTGCGGTCACCGTCGATAATTCCGATGATTCCGAATCAAAGTTGCTTTTGTGACCAATGTAGGAGAACGGCTGAGTCAGATGAAGATAGGTCTCATCGAAAGTTTTTTTGATGGTTTCAGGGACAATCTCACCCCCTTCATCTGTAATCGACTGGATTACCTGACTGAATTCGATCTGCAGTCGTCGAGGCAGATCTAGCCCAAAGTTGTTCTTCATCACATAGGCAACACCGCCCTTGCCTGATTGGCTGTTGACGCGAATAACATCTTGATAGGTGCGTCCCACATGGGCAGGGTCGATTGGCAAATAAGGGACTTCCCAGACGTCATAATCATCTGAGAGCGCTTCAAACCCCTTCTTAATTGCGTCTTGGTGACTGCCGGAAAAGGCGGTGTACACCAAATCTCCACCATAAGGATGACGCGGGTGAACTGGTAACTGATTGCAGTACTCGGTGATCCGGCGGAGATGGTCTATATGGCTGATATCTAGCTCAGGGTCCACTCCTTGACTGAAAAGATTCATGGCCAAGGTGACGATGTCGACGTTGCCGGTCCTTTCTCCGTTTCCGAACAAGGTGCCCTCGACCCGGTCGGCTCCAGCCATAACCCCAAATTCGGCTGCCGCTACCCCGCAGCCTCGGTCATTGTGAGGATGGAGGGACAAAACGATCGCTTCACGATTGGCGACGTTGCGATGGAAGAACTCAATCAGGTCCCCGTACAGATTTGGGGTCGACATCTCAACTGTGGCTGGCAAATTCAAAATAATAGGATCTTCAGCAGTGGCACCCCACTCAGCTGACACCTGCTCACATATGTCAACAGCAAAATCGATTTCCGTTCCAGTAAAGGATTCGGGCGAGTACTCGAAACGAATATTTGAACCACTTGCTTGTTCACGTAGCTCTCTGCATTGGCGAGTCCCGGTGAGCGCTATATCAACAATTCCGTCTAAATCAAGGCCATAGACAACTCGGCGTTGAAGGGTAGAAGTCGGGTTGTACAAGTGAACGATTGCGTTTTCGGCACCTTCGATAGCTTCGTAAGTTCGTGCAATCAGTTCGGGGCGGCTTTGAGTGAGTACCTGAACCCACACATCGTCGGGAACCAAGTCCTCTTCGATCAACATCCTGCAGAAGTCGAAATCCGGACCGGAAGCAGATGGAAACCCGACTTCGATTTCTTTGAAACCCATTTCCACTAAGGCTTCGAACATCTGTTTTTTGCGGGGGACATCCATGGGATCAATGAGTGCTTGGTTGCCGTCGCGTAGATCTACTGAACACCACAAAGGAGCTTCGTTTGTCACCTTGTCAGGCCAAGTGCGATCGGACAGTTCCGGTGCATATGGGTAGTGGATGTACTTGCCGAAAGGCATTGAACTGGGCTTTTGCTTACTTATGCCCTTCACGTCTGCCATGGTTTCTTCCTCCGTTTGTGCATTGTCCCGCCCCGCTAAGTTCTTCTCACCCTCCACTGCCCCGAAAAGCAGAAGAACCCCCCGGCCTTGCGGCACAGGAGGTTGTGGCGAGGGCCTCTATGTGTAGCCCTCGCCTAAGTGAGAAGAAGTAGTCCGCGTAGCGATCCGTTCACGTCAACAACGATAGCAGCGGAATTCTTTGTTGGTACAAACGGACCTTTGGGGACTTACGACCGAAGAAGAACTCTAAGCAGCCTTGAGTTGCGCGATCAGCCTCGATAACAACACATCTTTCAGTCCAGATGTTGAAACAACTGCGGAATGAACCCCTGAAGACCGCATTGCTTGTCTAAGAATTGTGACGCCCAAAGGCATGAAATCAGATCTCTTAGAACTCATCGCAGGGAGGGCAAGTCGCGCAGGTTTCGAGAGGTCTGAGAAGGTTTTTATTAGATGACCTAAATCAGAACAGTCAACACCCAGCCCATCGAGGCTTTCGGGTACTTCGGATCGGCGGACGGTGTGTATGAGTTTCGCTATTGCTAGCGGCATTCCGCCAACAATCACGAAATAAGAATCCCCAGGCGCGTTTACGGCTGCTGCTGGTTTAAGGCTCTCAGCGATGTGATGTTCAAGGCGGACTCTTGTGGACGTGTCGATATACCCGTCCTTCAACACTCGTGGTGCGAGCACACACGTGCCCAGGGGATAGCTGAAGTTGTGTTCGGGAGTCTTAGTGTCGAGTCCGCCACTAGCGATTCCTAAACTTCCCCCGGTGAGGGTGATGGTGGTCAAGTGATCAATGTTTGGGAAACGACCGGCGACACCCTGCCAAGCCAGAGCGGTTTCTTCTTCCGGCAGCAAGATTTTGATTTGGCAACCGACTTCTCTTTCTATATGCGACGCGACGGCAACGCCGTTAGCTGCTAGACGAAAAGATTCGGTTGCGACAGCGACAACTCTCTGGCAATTGTGGGCTTTGGCAGCGGTCATAAACTCAGCTGCCAGCCTTGTAGCAACTGAAATATCCTGCTCAGTGAACGAGCCATGTGAACTCACAGAGGCGCCAAGGTGGAGGTGGTGAGTTCTTTGGTCAATTTCCTGGCCGGTGTCGATAGTCAGCCGAAAACTGGTGCTCCCCATCTCGATCAAAGCGGCCCTCACCAGCTTGAGGCTAGGAAGATTGACGGTACTAGTGGTGGACCCGCAATTTAGTTATCTCAGAGACGGGGTTAGGTAAGTTCGAAAGAGAAGTCGGGAAGTACTTCGACTGAACGTCCAACATGCTCCTCAACCATCATTGATTCCATGAGCGCGGGGTCGCTCGTCCCCGCCCATTGTCTTCCATTAGGGGTTCTCACAGAAGCTAAACCGCGCTCTGGGCCATCTGCGCCGTGCATCACCGTGTAGGCCTCAATCTTGCCGTCGCCGACATGGTCAGCGTCCAATTCGACGCTTGGGTAGGCATCTATTTCAACTTGGCAGTCTTGATGTTGGAAGCCATGAGTGGGCGGCGTGGTGCTGTACAGCCCAAAGGCATGTTTGGTTATGTAGCCACCGTTAGCTGAGCACAACCCGACAGTCCCAGGGTCTTCTCGCAATACGTTGGCCATTGTCGCGATCGAATGTGTGACGTAGTTGTTGAGAGGGCCACCAGCAAAGGTCAAACCGCCGGTTTGGGTCAGTTGACGATCTATGCCCAGCTCCATTTCGGTAGCTGCGATTTGCACAGCGGACGGGAAGCAACTGTACAAATCAACGTGATCGATATCATCGGGTGCTACGCCAGCTAACTCCATTGCTTTCTTCCCAGCCACCCGGATAGCCGGAGAGGAATGAAGGTCAGCTCGGTTCGAAACGAAGTTCGTGTCTGCACCATCTGTTCCCGATTGGGGGAACAGCCAACGGTCACGGGCAACGCCGGCAGCTTCAGCAGCTTCAGCAGAGCAAACAATCAGAGCCGCTGCTTGATCAAGATCCCAGTTTGAGTTCATTGCTTTGGTATAGGGAAAACCAACCAGCCGGTTAGAAGGCCCCGGATTTCGAATCTCCGCAGCGGTCATCGGGTTCTGAACCCACGAATACGGATTCGCGCACGCTACTCGGTTAAAGGTTTCCCAAAGTTCGCTGACGCGGTCTCGATGTTCGTCGATGCTTTCTCCTCTAGAAGCCCGGAAAGCCGACTCAAAAATCGGATAAAAGTTGATGGGCATAGCAAACCCGCGTTCGAGTTCAACAGGATGACTCATTGTCACGTCTTTACCTAAGATTTCATCTGGTTCAACCCCAGCTTGATCGGTGTAAGGGATTCGTTGACCGGCCCGCTTTGCGCGCCGCCGACTCCAAATTCCTTCAGCGCCAACGATGAGAACGATCTCAGCTTCACCGTTTTGAATCCGCAAAGAAGCTTTGTTGACTAGAGATTGAGGCGTATTTCCGCCGTCAGTTGAAATACCAGTCCGACTATTGTTCCCGAATTCCTCGCTAAGGAGCGCGCCAGGGTCGGGATATGGCCATGCCCCTTTAACTACCCAAGTATCTGTGGCTCGATCCAACAAAGTTCGAGCGCCAGCGTCATCAGCTGCGGCTTCTAGGGCCACCCGCATCATTGCCAAAGGCTCTAACGCATCTAATGGGTTATCGGGCCGTTGCTTTAGCTGGCCTGTGCCAACTAACACCGGAGTACGAGGGTCAACTGAACTCATTGGTTTACCACCTCAGCGATAGTACGGAGCAGCGGGATAGGGCCGCTTACTTGAAGAGTGGTCACCACCGTATCCTTCCAACGCTGCAGGTCGTCCGCGATCTTGTCAATCGGACCGACCAGAGATACCTCTTCAACCAGAGACAATGGAATAGATGCGGCAGCCTCATCCTTGCGACCATTGAGGTAACACTCTTGGACCTGGTCCGCTACATCTTGGTAGCCCATGCGACAAAAGACGTCGTAATGAAAGTTAGCTCCCTTAGCGCCCATACCACCCATGTAGAGAGCCAACATCGGCCTCACCTTGTCCGCCGCTCGTTCAACGTCAGCATCCGGAACAATCGAAACAGGGCAAACCACCTCAAAATCGTTTTCCTCGGGGATTCGACCGTCAGCACCGATTCGGGATTTCCCTGCCTTGGTGAAGCCGTCGTTTAATGCATCGGCATAGAACTGGTTGTCTTTCGGAGCGAAGAAAAGAGGAAGCCAACCATCACAGAGTTCAGCCGACAGGGCCACGTTCTTCGGCCCTTCAGCACCCAAATAAATTGGAATGTGTTGCCGTAAGGGATGCACAGTTGACTTAAGCGGCTTCCCTAATTCCAAACCACCAGGGAAGGGCATCTGATAGTGATCACCTACGTAGGAAACCGGCTTCTCCCGGTCGCAGATCTCCCGAATGATGTGCACGTATTCACGAGTGCGGGCAAGGGGTCTCGGGTATGGCTGGCCATACCAGCCTTCAACTACCTGCGGGCCGCTGACGCCCAGTCCCAAAATAAAACGACCATTGGTGAGGTGGTCCATCGTGATGGCCGCCATTGCGGTAGCAGCTGGAGTTCGTGCTGACATTTGCACAATGCCAGTTCCAAGTTGAATTTTCTCGGTTCGACTTCCCCACCAAGCCAAAGGAGTGAGAGCATCACTCCCATATGCTTCCGCAGTCCAGAAGCTATGAAAGCCAAGAGCTTCAGCCTCCAAAATTGTTTCTTGGGCATCTGAGGGTGGACCTGCGGCCCAATACCCCGCGCCTGTCGCCAGCTTCATGTCTTGACTCCCACTTTCCAACGATCACTACAAGCATGTATTCCAACCTGCTTCTAGCACATATCGTCTCCAATGACGGTGGCAGTGGGCCGACGTAGTTCTACCCTCAACCTTGTGTCGTCATCGGAACAGGTAGCCGCGGAAGCGGACAGGCGAAGAACATTCGCAATAATCAGCCACCCCGACGCGGGCAAAACCACTCTCACAGAAAAATTTTTGCTCTACTCCGGCCAAATTGCCGAAGCAGGATCGGTGAAAGCGCGTTCAGGACGAAAATCGGCAACCTCTGACTGGATGGAACTTGAACAGCAACGAGGAATATCCATCACCTCCACAGCCCTACAGTTTGACTACCGAGACCGAGTGCTGAACCTCTTAGATACACCAGGACACCGTGACTTCAGTGAAGATACTTATCGGGTTCTCGCAGCCACCGATGCCGCGGTAATGGTTATCGACGGATCTAAAGGAATTGAGTCTCAAACTTTGAAACTGTTCGAAGTTTGCCGACAACGCGAAGTTCCAATACTGACCTTTGTCAACAAATGCGACCGGCCAGGTCGACCCCCTCTTGAACTCATAGATGAAATCGAAAACATGTTGCAGCTACTGCCGACTCCGATGTCGTGGCCAGTCGGCGTGCCAGGAGACCTAAAAGGGATCGTTGACCGCAGCTCAAACACATTCATCAAATACGACCGCACCGCCCATGGAGCTACAGAGTCGGAAGAACAAATGTCACCGATCGACCAAGTTGACGCCTCAACCAACGGGTGGGACGAGGCCAGCGAAGAGTTAGAACTGCTGGAGGCGCTTGGAACCGACATTGATCTCAAAGGATTTCTTGCAGGTGAAGTAACTCCAGTGTTCTTTGGTTCAGCGCTCACCAATTTTGGGGTACGGCTATTACTCGATGCCGTTGTCGACATCGCTCCGTCACCAGCTCCGCGATACGACATAAATAATGCCCCCAGACAGGTTGAGGCCCCATTTTCAGCGTTCGCGTTCAAAGTGCAAGCAAATACAGACAGAGCTCACCGCGACCGAATCGCCTACGTTCGCGTGTGCTCGGGTCACTTCGAACGAGGAATGAACGTTACTCAAAGCCGAACTGACCGTCCGTTCACCACCAAATACGCTCACACAATGTTTGGGTCCGACCGTTCAACGGTAGAAGAAGCATGGCCAGGGGATGTGGTGGCTCTCGTTAATGCCAGCGATGTGCGTGTAGGCGACACCCTTTACGCCGACGAAGCAGTCGAATTTCCGCAGATTCCGGCATTCGCACCCGAAATTTTTCGGAGGATTCGCGTCACCGATACCAACCGTTTCAAACAGTTCCGACGCGGTTTGGTTCAACTCGACGAGGAAGGCGTAATTCAAGTCCTCAGAGACGAAGACATGGGTGATGTAGAACCTGTCTTAGCAGCGGTAGGCCTCATGCAGTTCGAAGTCGCCACACACAGACTAGAAAACGAATTCGGTGCTCCAGTGGAACTAACCAACGCCCCGTACTCAGTTGCTCGACGCACCGATGTCGAATCATCCGACGAACTACGAAGACTTCCTGGTGCGACAGTTCTTTCGCGAAGCGACGGAACGTTACTCGCATTATTTGAGAACGAGTTTTATCTACAACGGATCAAAAACGAAAAAGAACACCTCACGCTGGAACGAGTGTTGGCTGAACAAGAATGGCTCAGCGACGGCACCAGCTGACGACGCCGACTACAACTAGTCGGTGGGTAGCTGGTCGGGCATCAGGGGACTTCTACCGACCCGATAGGACGAGAGAATTCTCTCATCACACACCCGGCACAGATATACGACTTGAGTAGCGACAATAGACAGTTGACTACCCCGAGATTTCTCCACAATTGCTTTGACAGCGCCCTCCATGTCATCTCCATCACAACGGTCACATCTCGGGATTGCGTTGGGATCACGTTCCCACCGCTGATCACAACTTTGACATGTCACTTCAATCATCTCGCCGTTTTGTCGACCAAGTAGGTCGTCAGTTTCACCACACACAGGACATTGCAACTCTTCCACGACATTACGGTAGTCCCACAGCGCTAGGTTCCCGTGTGGAGGCTTTCTGGTCGTGCCGATTGATCATTACGCAACGCTTGGGATAGACCCACTCGCCGAACATGAAACAGTTCGTCAAGCATGGGTCGCTGCTGCTCGAACGCATCACCCCGATGGCCTGGGAGAGGTCACACATGGTGAGCGTCGAGACGCTGAACGGCGCATGCATGAGATTAATGAAGCATGGCGGATACTTGGCTCAAAGGAACTGAGGTCCGCGTATGACAAAGAACGCGATCGAGCTAAGGATCAGTCAGCGGATGAAGAGGAAATCTGGAATGAAGACTGGTTTGACGCCAACGCTTCAGATCCTCCAGGGTTCGAGGTCGGCAACCCGTTAGTTGCGACAGTGCTCCGTGTTCTCCCCTGGTTTGTTGTTGGCGCCATCGGGATTGGCATCTTCGTGTTTTCGGCGTTCGCTACCAATAGTCGACCCGAACGTTGGAAGAATCCCGATACTCGAACGATTCCTCAACAATGCGTGTTGATCGGAGACAGTGGGAGAGTGGAAGGCGATGCGGACTGCGTTGACGCGAAGGCACGGCGTGTTGTGGCTGGACCGATTACACAAGGTTCCCCTGTCAAGTGCCCATCTGGGACTGAGAAGCTAGCAACACGTGTCGAGTGGGAGTTCTATTGCTTGGTGCCACCCACCCCAGCCGGAGCTGGTTAAACAACAACCTCTTGCTCATATAACTGAGCTATCTCCTCGCCTGTGAAACCTGCCTCCAACAGAATTTCAGCCGTATGTTGACCTTGCTCGGGTGCCGGTCCCTTGACCGACATTTCGGAGCCGTCAAGGGCAAATGGTGGTGACACCGTCCGAAAAGGATGTTTTGCATGGAGGACTGGTTCAAAAGCTTTCAACGCCTCTGATTGAGGGTCAGCTATGACCTCTTCGAGGTTTTGTATGAGACCCCACACCATTCCAGCTGCGTCGAGCCGGTCAGCCCAAGCAGTTGAGTCCGCAGAAGCAAATATTTCATCACACAACATCATTAACTCAGGGCCGTGTTGAGCGCGCATTTCAGGGTCCGTAAATCTTGGGTCTTTAAGCCATTCGAGCCGTTCCATCGCTCCACAAAATGCTTCCCAGTAACGGTCTGCAGGCATTGTGAGCATGATCCATCTGTCATCAGCGCAGCGGAATCTCCCAACTAAGGGTGACGGTGTTTCAATCCTCATGATCGGTCCGGGGACCTCACCTGTTGCAAGACCCACAGAGAGATCGGAACTCATGGTCCAAATAGCCGTGTGCATGAGCGCGACCGAGATATCTTGCCCATCGCCTGTCAGGTCGCGTTCTCGAAGGGCAAGCAAGATCGCAGAAAGAATCGCTAAAGAGGTCGTGTGGTCGCCTTGACCGGGGCGACCTGCAGGTGGTGTCTGTCCCGGTTCCCCCATCGTATTCACCACACCCCCACGACTGAAAAAAGCTGTGTAATCGAACCCAAGTCGGTCTTTGTCAGGACCAGTATTTCCGTAGCCTGTAAGAGTTAGATGGATCAGCTCGGGGTGGTCAGCACGTAAATCCGATGCTCTTAACTTGAATTTGGACTGACGTTCCGTCGTCAGGTTGGTTACGAAAACATCGCATGAAGCAGCAATTTTGTGAGCGACTTGAATTCCTTGTTCTGTCGTCAAATCAACGACGATTCCACGTTTCCCGCGGTTGTCTAACTCCCACCAAGGATCTGGTCCCTCGTCAACGGTGACTAATCCCCTCAACAAGTCACCTTGAGGGGGTTCAAGTTTGATGACGTCAGCTCCAAGGTCGGCCATCATCGCGCAGGCACTTGGGGCCGCAATCATGCCTGCGGCATCAAGTACACGTACACCAGCTAATGGTCCCCCGGGATTAGCCATAGGTGGTTCTAGGGTTGCCCATAAAGGTCACGTAACTCTCGTTTAAGGACCTTACCTGTCGCGTTGTGAGGAATTTCGTCAATGAAGACCACTGATTGTGGGACTTTGTAGCGGGCAAGGTTTTGTCGACAGTGGTTAATGATTTCAGTCTCTGATAATTCGTGTTCTTCCTTGAGAACAACTATTGCCCGGCCTACCTCGACCCATTTGTTGTCAGGAACACCGATAACAGAAACCTCGCCGATTGCTGTTAGTTGATAGATGACGCTTTCTACTTCTGCGGGATAGACGTTCTCACCTCCGGAGATATACATATCTTTCCAGCGGTCAACGATGTAATAGAAACCGTCTTCGTCTTGACGAGCAGCGTCGCCTGTTTTGAGCCATCCATCTTCGAAGGATTCCTGGGTAGCTTCAGGCCAGTTCCAATAGCCAGGGGTGATATTGGGGCCCTTGCACCAAAGTTCCCCGGTCTCGCCTACTTCGGCTTCTCGGCCATCTTCGGTGACAATTCGAACGCTGGTATGCATTGCAGGCACACCTGCTGAACCAACCTTGATAGAGCACTTATCTGCCGGTAACGCCAGCACCAAAGGACTGGTTTCAGTCATTCCGTAAGCTTGTTGAAGAGGTAATCCTTTTTCTGCCCAGGCTTCTATTAGGGGAACTGGAGTCGGGGAACCTCCAACAGCGGGAGCTAACAGCGTTGGGAAAAAAGCTGACGCGAATTCAGGTACTTGACTCATGAATAGCCAATTTGCTGGCACACCTATTGTGTGAGTAACTCCAACTTCTGGGTCGCTGAGGAGTTGTAGCGCCTGGCTTGGGTCGAACGTTTTCATCACTAGGTTCGTTCCACCGAAATGAAATGTGGGGTTAGCGAAAACGTTGAGTCCGCCGGTATGGAATAGCGGAAGAAAAGTCAGATTGATCATGGATTCGCCGCCGTCGAAGTACTCAACGCCATTTACTGCGTTCCAAAATGTCATGCCCTGGGTGATGATCGCGCCTTTCGGGCGACCGGTTGTCCCTGAGGTGTACATGATTGTGAGCACGTCGTCGTGAGTGCAGTCTTCGTTATCTAATAGGGGATCATGGGTGGATAGCACCTCTTCGTAGGCTGCAGCATCCCCAATAGATGGTCCCCAAGTAATCCGGTGAGCGATATCACACAATTCAGCGAGCTTCGTTGCGTTATCGGTGAACTGATCGTCATGAATGATTACGTCTGGACCGGCATCTCCGACGATGTATTCAAGTTCGGGGATTGATAGTCGCCAGTTCAACGGGACAAAGATCGCTCCCAGTTTCCAGCAGGCAAATTGAACCTCGAAGAAATTAGTGTCGTTTTCTGCCAGAACTGCTACTCGGTCGCCACGTGTTATGCCGAATTCATCGCGGAGAGCTTTAGCTAGTCGACCATTTCGTTCGTTTAGTTCGCTGTAGGTGAACTTGCGGCCGCTTGCCAAGTCGTGCATGGCCAGTTTGTCGCCACGGACGAGGGCGTGGTGGGCGATCCAGTCGTATGAAGGGGTGGTCATGAGGCAAGAATCTAGCGTGATTTGGTTCGTGGGCTCTGATTGACAAACTGAATGTTAGATATTGAAAATTACTGAAATTGGTTGATAAACATAGTTAATTGACTTGATTTGAAAATTTAGGTGTGTTATCTTTTATTTCCACGTCGCCGAAGGGCGGCTTTTGTTGTTTTCGGGCCGAAATGCAGCAAATTGTGAGCCAGCGAACCCTTGCTAGTTCTCCGGTATGGCGCCAACTCCGTCAACCCGCTAAATCTGACGCTATGGTGACCGCTTCCGGGCGATTGGCTCAGTTGGTTAGAGCGCTGCCTTCACACGGCAGAGGTCACTGGTTCGAATCCAGTATCGCCCACACTCAAACATACGAGTCGTACGTTTGAGGGCGTCTTCTGTAGCGCCCACGGTCTAATCCGGAAATGGATTTGATCCCCTCCACTCCGGCTTGATCACCAGTAGTTCATGCAGATGCGCCGCGAATTTCGAGATTCGAGTGAGTGTGAGGCGATGGGTTGGGCGTGACAGAATGTGTTCGTGAACCTCACCATGATCGGCGTCGGCAATCTGATGGAGATTATCTGGCCGATTATTAGCCGGGTCGTCGGTGGTGACGACGTTGCGGACCGAGTGATCGGGGTCACCGCCGATGAGGCAGACATCGCTCGCAAAGAAGCCGTGTTCGGGTTCCCGTTGGTGCTGAACGACAACCATGCCGCGCTTCGCGACAACCACCCCGACCTAATCATGTTCTCTCCGCCACCCACTGTCGCCCCGGACTTGATCGACTCGGTCCTGCGCCCCTACTACGAGGAGCGGCGCACCGAAGGCGGGCCTCTGCCGGTGCTTTACGCGTTCCCACCGGTCCCACTAGGCCAGACCTACCTCGACGCTCTGGGCGACGATGTGCTGGTGGTCAACATGATCCCCAACAACGTGACCTCCATCGCCGGGCGCCCAGTCGTCGACGAGGGTCATTACACAGTCACTTACGCCGCCCCCTGGCCCACGGAACGGGTGGCCGAACTCCAGAACCTCTTCGCGGGCCAAGGCGAATACGTCGAGGTCGAGTCGCACCAAATCGTGTCAATGTTGGGTGGGCTCTGCGTCATCAACTCCTTGTGGTACGCCCTGCCGATCGTGGCCGACCGGCTCGAATTGGACCACAACGACGTCGGCGAGTACCTAAGGGCCCGCGTGCGCGACCTCACTGGCTTCGCTCCCGCCCAGTCAACCCCAATTCGCGGCGAAGATCTTCGTGACCACGCCGACTACCTCACCGCCATGGCCCGGGTATGGCACGACGGCATCGCCCGCTACTACGCCGAGACCGACCTGGCCCCCGACACGGCCCGCACCTTCGTCCACCGCCACCTCGACCTGATGCTGCATACCGCCCAGGTCGAACCCCGCGAGGTGTTAGAGGACCTGTCGGTGGGCGCGGCGACCAAAGGCGGCGTGCTCGAACGCGCTTTGCGCTGCGCACGCGAGGACCTGCTACCCGCCCTAGCTGACGACGTCGACTGGAATCAGGTCACCGACCTCGTCACCGCTTCCGCCCACACAGTGAAGGAACACGGCCTGACCCTGGCTGGTTAGCGACTTTGGTGCAGGATGCGAACTCCCTTTGATTTGGGCGTGCTGGGGCTTTTCGGATCTCGGGTCGGACTCTGTATCGCCCACACCGATAAATAAACCTGGTGCAAAGCCGTCTCTGGTTCGTTTGAAACCAAGGGTAGGCCATGTGGAGCCGAGGATTTCGAGAGGCGTGTATCTAAATGTGAGATACACATCCATTGCTTGAGCCTCTAAAGGGGAGGCTTTTGAAGGGGAGATATGACGTACTTAGTGGGAATACAGATCCGCGCAGAAGACAGTGTGGGGTTCGCTAACGAATTCGAGGATTGGACCCAACCGCTCTTCATGGACTTGGGGGCTACCAGTGCTCGTCTGTCGCAAACCATTTATGGCAGCGATCAGGCTGGCATGATGTTGGCCGCAGCTACATTCGATTCGATTCAAACGGCCGCTGAGTGCGAGAAGAATATGAATGCTGACCCTCGGGTGGGCGAGACAATGGCAAAAGTTGGGGCACAACGTGTGGGCCGTTCACTGCTGGTGGTGCGAACTGAACGAGGAGAGCTCACAGGTGAGTACGGATCTGGGCTCTTGATTTCCTCAAGTTCGCAACCCAACGAAGATGAGGTTCAGAAAATGTCTGACGATGGGTGGGCCATCATGGGAGAGCACGTAAATGGAATTCGTCAAGGTCAGATGATCGCGGCTGGAGAGCGGACTGGAATGTGGGTTGCAGGTACCTACACCGACAATCTTGACGACCTTATGGTTGGCAGCGCCAAACTCTTCGCTGATCCTCAAACACAAGAAAACATGGCTCGCTTCGGTAATCAGCTTGTCTCGCGAACACTGTGGAGAACGCTTGTTTGATATGTCGCGCAAACCCAGACGTGGTCTGATTTTTCTAGTTAACACCCTCTTCCGCTTCGGTCGGGGGTGTTTGTTTTTCTGACTCCAGACCTTGGCTGCCGCTTGACCTTAATAATGCTCAACGCGTGTGAAGGCGAAGGCCAGGCTGTGGCCTAACATGAGGTCGGACTAGATCTTCTATAGTCGATCTCATCAAACAGAACATTGGAGATGTCGTGGAGCAGAGTGAGCTTCGTAGTTGGATTGAACACCGAGCGGAGATGCTGTGGGTGTGTCTGAAGTGTTTCGTGTTGATGGTCGTAGGAATTGCTTTAGCCATTTCGTGGGGTTCGTTGAGCGACAGTGCTGAGTTGGCGCTATCAATAGCGGTCGCGGTGGTCGGATTGTTTCTGTGGTTTGGTTCCCATGGAGCGATTATGGATATCGCTGCGATGCGGGCCGACATGGACGAGGGTCTTGCGTCAACAGCGTTTGGCACCAATTTCAACAAAGCCCCGTTCCCTGTTTATTTGATCCTTAATGCTCTGGCGATGCTTGGCGGCACGGTGATGCTCGTCATCTTGATTAACGCATAGAGGTGGAACGACAAAAGACCTCCCTGAAGGGAGGTCTGTGTGGCTAGATTTCACAACTCACCGTCGGGTTCCACCGGCTGATCTATCGTTATTCGCTCGATCACTGGTGTCAGCTGGTGCTATTACACGGTTGCGGTCTCTGATCCGAGTCCGAAATTTCACCTGTTTTACGCGACGGAAGACTGCTCGATTGTTTGCAGAAGCCAACGAGCGACCTCGACCCTATCCAAGGGTCGCTCAAGAGATCCGATAGCCGCGTCGACGGCAGAGCTTCCTATGCGTTCAATCCGGGATCTGTACAATGACGCCGCCAGTTCAGGAACGAACTCGATGTGACCCTGAATGCACATCACATTGTTGTCTACCGTGTAGGCACCGACGGGGCAGGTTGGTGCGGTTGCTAGAAGCTCAGCTTCTCGAGGCAACGTAAGAACTTGGTCCTGATGGCTAGCGAGCAGGCTGTAGTGGTTGGGCATTTCAAGCCACGATCGGCTGCCGGTGACCTCATAGTCAATCACTCCGATATTCCATCCGTCGGAGGCTCGACCGACCTCCGCTCCCATTTCGGCGGCTATGAGTTGGTGTCCAAAGCACACTCCTGCTAGCGGAGTGCCGCTCCCAAGGGCGGTACTGATCCACGAGCGAAGTTCGGAAATCCATGAGTCACCGTCAGAGACCGACTGTCGGGACCCGGGAATGACCCATCCAGTGCATTCATCGTGTGCGGGTAACGCATCGTGTCGTGCGTCAAAGGGAATTATCTCTGCTCCGACCTTTTTGAAGATGTCGCGAAAAAGTTGCTCATAGTCGCCTGCAATTAACCGATGGGGGTGATCAATTGAGTCAAGTAGTAAAAGTCCCAGCCGAGTGGGAGACGAATTATCACTCACCGATACGATGCTAGGAGCTACTCGTCCGACGTGGGTCACTGGAAATGCATATTCTCTTTGCAGGCCACACCAAAACCAAGGAGTGCATTGGGGTTGTCGCGGCAATTGGCGTTGGGTGTGCGGGTAGTTCTGATCGGCCGAGAAATGCTTGACGTCAGCAGCAGGTGAGGTGAAAGTATGAAAATTCATTGGTTCTTACCCACCGGTGGCGATAGTCGAGATGTCGTTCCCGAAGGCCCGAACGCTCATTGGCGCCCACCAACAAATGATTACCTCGCGCAAATTGCTCAAGCTTGCGACGATTTGGGCTATGACGCCATGCTGACACCATGTGGGACGGCTTGTGAAGACGCGTGGCTGGCAACAGCGTCGCTTATCCCTTTGACCAAGCGAATCAAGTTCTTGGTGGCCTTTAGACCGGGATTCTTGTCGCCTACCTTGGCTGCACAGATGGCCTCCACCTATCAACGGATGTCTGATGGGCGGCTTTTGATCAACATCGTTACGGGCGCTGAGCCCCGGGAATTGAATCGTTTCGGCGACTGGTTAGACAAAGACGCCCGTTACGAACGCACAGGTGAGTTTCTTGACATCATGCGCAACGCCTTGAGCGGCGATCCCTACGACTTCGACGGCAAACATTACCGAGTTGCTGAAGCGACGACCCGTGAAGTTCCTGAGCCACGCCCGCTCATCTATTTTGGTGGTGCTTCCCCCGCCGCGGAACAGGTCGCCGCGGAACACGTGGACGTTTACCTGGCCTGGGGTGAGCCGCCATCCATGGTTGCCGAAAGAATCGAACGGATGCG
>Ga0066850_10000172_pt1 | contig 35490 bp, 32 predicted proteins | sample ETNtaG_4_FD_67282 | JGI IMG/M metagenome (GOLD analysis project Ga0066850, IMG submission 67282) | Marine microbial and viral communities from oxygen minimum zone, Eastern Pacific Ocean - ETNP201406SV67 | ecosystem: Environmental > Aquatic > Marine > Oceanic | place: Pacific Ocean: Eastern... | reverse complement strand
CCCATCGACCTCCCAGCACCAGGAGGACTATTCAAAGCCCGACGGTCGAGAATCGTATTCATATGATCGCCTTCACGAGGGCGACAATCTTGGGGCTCTGGAGCGAGCGGCATACGCGCCGTCTGAATTTCAGCATCCGGCTCAGCAACGTGGAAGGAACAGGAAAGATTTAGGATCGCTCCCCCGCTCTGACGCGCGACAACAGATCGGGTACAAAACGATCGACCATTTCGCAGACGATCAACTTCATAGCGAACTGGTTCCACCAAGGTTCCTCCGCGTATGAAATAGGCATGAACGGAGTGAGGTACAAAATCCTCATCAACCGTGGCAAAAGCGGCTTTCAGTCCCTGAGCAATTACCTGGCCTCCATAGATTCGACCCCACGCATATTTAGGGCTTAGCCCTACCCACGTGTCGGGCCCATGTTGTTCCAACTGCATTAATTGACTGAATGTTGCCGGTGGCTCTGCCATATCTATTGAGGGTAACTGCCCTCAATGCGCCTCAAACGAGAACGTCTCTCTGCTTTTCGGTATCCGGTCTACATTCCCCCTTTCAGATTGCCTTCAAAGACAACAGGCACAAAGGCTGACAGCCCGACTACCGTCGGGGCGGTGAATTCCCTTAACAAATCTCAACTTGGTGCCGCTGATGTTCTTTGGGACCATTACCAACGAGGTGTCGACCTTTCGGAAGAAGCTTTTACGGAGTTAGATTTCACCGACGGACTAGCTATCCAAAATGAACTTCGCCAAAGACGCCTCGAAAGCGGGGCTATTCAAATTGGCTGGAAAGTCGGACTTACTTCTGATCGAGCGAGAAGACAGGTTGGTATTGACGATCGACCATTCGGTCACCTGATGCAACGTTTCGATACCGGAGTGTCGCTCCCTGCCTCATCGGTAAACGGCGCAACCATCGAACCCGAAATGTGCTTCACCATAGGAGAAACAATTTCCGGACCCGATGTAGATCCGACAACAGTTCCTCACTGTATTGAAAGAGTTGCCGCTGGGTACGAACTCAACGAACGACGTGCGGTTGTCGGAGGAAATCTGGCAATGTTGGTCGCTGACAACCTCACCAATTGGGCGATAGTGGAAGGAACCGGCGTACCGATAGAGAACGTACAAGACATAGATGAAACTGAAGTTGTGCTCTACCGAAACGGAGAGGAATGCTTCCGTTGTATCCACAAAGAAGAAGTCGACAATCCTTTTGTTTCGATTGCCCGGCTGGCCGCTACTTTGTACCGCTTTGACTTGCAACTCGAGCCCGGACAAAAGGTGATTACCGGTGCCTACACGCGACATCAAATTGCAGCAGACGAACAGTGGCTTGCCGAATACTCACATATAGGTCAGGTAGAAACGAGTTACACATGACAAAGCAGCTACCGATTCCCGACAAACCTCTTAACGTGTTAGTGACAAAAACTCTAACTTTGTCAGAAGTAAGCGCCGAAGACAAAGCGATGATCGCTCAAGCAGCGGGCTCAGGGGCGGTCATAACAATTGTTGATAGCCCAAAAGAGGGCGTCAAATATGCCTCTGACGCTGACGTGATCTTAGGAATCACTCCGAAATGGCTTTTCGAAGCTGCCCCAAACCTCAAGTGGGTGCATGCAACAGCTTCTGGTGTTGACATGTTTATGTACGAGGAATTTATTCAAAGTGACGTCACATTGACAGGCGAGAAAGGGCTAGTCGGCGGCCATTTGGCAGACACCGCGTTTGGTTTACTCCTCGCTCTTACGAGAAGAATCAAGACTGCGATCGAGCTGGGAGCAGAAGGGTGGACGCTTGAAAACCGCGAAATGATGCGCTTTTCGGAGATTGAACTTGAAGGCTTAACGATGGGCATTGTCGGTTTTGGTGGGACCGGACGTCATCTAGCTCGGAGGGCAATTGCTTTTGGTATGAACGTTCGAGCGATTGATGCGTTTCCGGTGCCGGCGAGTGATGGGGTTGAAGAAGTTGAAGGGATGGAAGCTCTCGACGAGTTGATAGCGGCAAGCGACGTTTTGGCAGTCGGGCTTCCGTTGACTGAAGAAACTAGAGCGATGTGTGACTATGAGTTTTTTCGAGCGATGAAGTCGACTGCAATTTTCCTTAACGTGACACGGGGGGAGATTATTGACGGCCCAGGCCTCGAACAGGCCTTAAGCGAGGGAATTATTGGTGGCGCTGCCCTGGACGTAGCGCCGACCGAACCGCTACCGGCTGGAAGTCCCTTATGGGATTTCGACAACTGTGTCATGACCCCCCACACCGCAGGAGCTAGCCAGCACCGCGGCCGTCGCAACCTTGAAAGGTTTTGTCGTAACTTGGTAGCCCTTCGCGAAGGGCGCGACCTTGAAGGCGTCGTCGACAAAAGAGCTGGATTTTGAACTCAGGCCACTTTCGCTATTACCCAGGTAGCGATATCTCCTACTTGGAATGTGTCTCGATAACTTGATTTTCGGTTAGGTCCTCAATCTCAACTTCGCTAAATCCAAAATCAGCCAATATCTCTCTTGAATGTTGTCCCTTTAGCGGGCTCGGCATCCGAATTTGGGTCGAGAGACCTTCAATATTGGTGGCATTTCGGATCACCTCGATATCGCCTGCCACGCTATGTGTAACTGGTGCAGCCATCCCCAGATGTTGCACTTGAGGGTCCGAGAAGGTCTCGGCCACTGTATTTACGGGCCCACACGGAACACCAACGTCGTTTAAACGAATAACCCAATTCTGTGCTGTATCTTTCGCCAGCTCTTCATTTATTAATCGGTTCAACTCGGCCTTGTTGTCTCGTCTGGCAGCGACGCTGACAAAACGGGGGTCCTCTATCCAGTCGTCAACTCCCAATTCGCGGCAGAACTCTTTCCAAAGTCGCCCTCCTGAGGCAGCCAAATTGATAAAACCATCGGCAGCTTTGTACATACCCATTGGCCCCATTGTCGGGTGATCGTTGCCGGCTTGTGGAGGATTGTCACCCTCAACGGTCCATCTCGCAGCTTGAAAGTCAAGCATTCCGATCATCGACTCCAAGAGAGACGTGTGGACCCATCGACCTTTACCGGTTTGCTTACGTTCATAAAGTGCTGTCAAAATCCCAATGGCGAGCTGCATCCCTGCGGTTACGTCACTAATAGCAACTCCAGCTCGTACTGGCCCTTGGCCAGCCAAACCAGTGATAGCCATCATTCCGCCCATACCTTGAGCGATCTGATCGACGCCACCGCGCTCACCATATGGACCATCTTGACCAAACCCAGAGATCGACCCGAGAATGATCTGAGGATTTATGTTTGAGAGGGTTTCGAAATCAAAGCCCAGTTTGTGCTTGACCGGAGTTCTCATGTTCTCAACAACCACGTCGGCAGATTGGACTAAACGGTGCAAAACCCTTTGCCCATCAGATTTTTTGAGATCGATGACCAATGATCGTTTGTTGCGATGAAGGTTTAGATAGTCAGGCGACAAGCGACCCCCACTATCGAACCCGCCGTCGGGGGACTCCACCCGAATTACGTTGGCACCCCAATCGGCTAATTGACGCACGGCAGTTGGGCCGGCACGCGCGATCGTCAAGTCGATCACAGTGACGTCGGCTAGCGGCATCGACTCAGTCATTGGCATTCGATCGAGGGTTTGACTGTGCGCCCCGTATCAGTTGCCCCGGCCGTTGTTCGGTTAGCTCTCCATTGCAGGCCACCTCGACACCTGACACAAATGTATGGATATAACCCTCGGGCTTTTGAACTAGACGTTTGCCTCCAGCGGGGAGATCGCGAAGAAGTTCGGGTGAGCCCACCGATAGACGTTCAAAATCGATGACATTAAAGTCAGCCTTGTACCCAACCTTCAATAGCCCCCTATCGAACAGTCCGTATGTCTCAGCTGTTCGACGAGTTTGTTTGTTCACCAAGAATTCAAGCGGGAGCCGGTCTCCGCGAGTCCGATCGCGACCCCAATGAGTTAGGAGGTAAGTGGGGTATGAGGCGTCACAAATCGTTCCAACGTGAGCGCCCGCATCTCCCACTCCACAGATAGTGTGCGGATCCGTCAACATTTCGAAGACTTCGTTCAAAGACCCGGAGCTGTAATTCTCAAATGGGTACAACAACAAGGTTTCGCCCGTTCCGCTGGCAAGCAAATCAAGTACTAATTTCCAAGGACTCTCGCCCATGACTTTGGCTCGGGCCGCCACAGATGTTGAAGGTTCAGGCTCATAGTCGAGGTCGTCTCCTAACTCGAAAGCACGAGTCAGTGCGTAATTCATCCAGTCGCTAAAACCGTCCACCGGGCGGTCGTTTATGAGTTTCTCCCTCAATTCTTCATTTTCTCGCAGCGCGGCAGCGCGCTCAGTAAGCGGTAGGTCCGAAATAGCCTTATAGGCCGGGTGGTTCCCAAATGGATTAACTGTGGCGTCTAAACCGAGCAACACGCCAATGGGCCTACATCCCACCTGGCCAGTCATAGACAGGCCTTCGTTGTTGGCCTGTCTGATCTGCCCCAACGTTTCTCTCCACAATTCTGGTGAGTGATCAACTTGGATAATCAGTGCTGATAGCGGTCTGCCCGATATTCGAGTTGCCTCCTCCAAGGTCTCAAATTCTCCTGGTCCAAAATCACTATTGACCTGCAAAACCCCTGCACGAGAAGTCTTCATCGCATTGGCAATTGCCGCCAATTCCGGGTCCCCTGCGGACAATGACGGTGTTAATCGGCCATCAGCAGCCTTGTGCTTGGTTGTGCGGCTCGTGCTAAATCCAAGAGCTCCAGCATCGAACGCTTCGCTAACTAACCCTTCTAGCTGCACCAGTTCCTCATCACTTGGAAGTTCGTGATGGTCGGCGCCTCGCTCTCCCATAACGAAAAACCGTAAAGCACCATGTGGCACTTGACTTCCAACATCCATTACCCGTGGCATGCTCTCAAGAACGTCGAGGTACTCCGGGTATGTCTCCCAGGTAAAGTCAATTCCTTCTGCCAAAACAGTTCCGGGAATATCCTCTACACCCTCCATAAGATTAATTAAGTACTCCTCGCTTCCCCGACGTACCGGCGCGAATCCCACTCCGCAGTTACCAAATACGGCAGTCGTAACTCCATGCCATGAAGAAGGAGTCATCTCTGGGTCCCATGTCGCTTGGCCATCGTAATGAGTGTGGATATCCACCCAGCCTGGAGTAACTAGTTGGCCACCAGCATCAATTTCTTTATGTGAGAGGCCATCGACTCTCCCTATGTCCGTCACCACACCATCGGAAACTGCCAGATCTCCCATGAACTCGGGCGACCCACTGCCATCAACAATGCGAGCGTTCTTGACCACTAGATCATGCATGCTTAGAAAGAGTAGCCAGCATTATTCTCACCTATTCAAAAAACCCGTGATCTGATGGACTCATTCCGTTCGAGTCACATGCTGTCCAGAAGCGATTAGCTTCTGTTGGCGGTGGGACGATGCGACACTCAGGAACATCCGCCTGGGTATCAAATTCTCCCCCACGGCTACCCGAAGAGAGATCGGCAGAATTTGTGCCCTGGTATGAAGGTGTTCCAACTACACAGTTCGATGTGAATTGTGAAGGCCAACAGCACACCATCCTTTGGTCCGCCGGGGAGGTGCGACTTCTAGCCCACCCCAACGTCGGTTCCGAAAAAGCCTTGGTCGCTCTTGGAGGTTCAAAACCCAAATGTCTAGATATTCTCGACTTGTGGGAATTAGCGATAGCCGACGGTGGCTTCATCGAAGAATGGGCACCTTGGCATAACGCAGACACTCAGCGGCGTTGGTGGCTAAAGACAGCTCTCGAACGATTGCGGTCAGAAGGCGTTCAGGACTTCCTACATGACCTACCACGAGAAAAAGCCCTCAGAATGGGCGAAGTCGCAACAATTTTGCCTCACGACTTTCTTGATCGAGCGATGGCCGCTGTGGTCGACGCCGGCGACAAACGCGGATGGGACTTCACTCCCTCGCTTAACCGTCACCTCACCGAAGCCACCAAACTAAGGGCACGCCGTTCTCTGGTTCAGGCCCTAGCTAACCAGAGACCATCTGTACCAAATCCAGCTTTAATACCCTTCAAATGCATCGTTGAACCCATAGGAATCCCATCGGTCGCCGGCCGGCTTTCTGGCCGAGATAGCCACGTTGAAATTTCCTTACACCCTCGTTGGCTCAGCCGAGTCTGGGCTCGTGGAGTCTCTGTCTATGCTGGCCGTTTTACGCTTGATGTGATCGAACGGAATGGAGTTTCGATATTGAATCAGGTTGAGTGGCTAGAAGTTGGAAATGAGTTGCAACCTCAGATGAAAAATCATCAACTGTGAGGGAGGCCCCAGTCGATACCGCTTCTGCCTCCTTCAATAAGGGCAGCGTTAGCCCGAGAAAAGGGCCGACTCCCAAAGAAGCCTCGATGCGCGCTTAGTGGGGAAGGATGAGGCGCTTCGATCACGTAGTGACGGTCGGAATCAATGAAAGGCTTCTTTTTCTGAGCAAACGCACCCCACAAAATAAAGACGACCCGTTCTTTCTTGTTGTTAACCAAACGGATGATTTGGTCTGTGAAGGTCTCCCATCCGCGATTCCTATGCGATCCGGCATTACTCGCTCGTACCGTAAGGACTGCGTTCAACAGCAACACTCCCTGTTTCGCCCAAGTCTCAAGGTTGCCGTGGGTTGGTGGCACCAATCCGAGGTCCGACTGCATCTCTTTGTAGATATTTTGTAGGGAAGGAGGAATGCCAACTCCGTGACGGACAGAGAAACATAAACCATGCGCCTGTCCTTCGCCGTGGTATGGGTCTTGCCCAAGAATCAACACCTTGACGTCGGCATAAGCGGTCAGGTGCAGGGCTGCGTAAACATCCTGCTCTGACGGATACACAACGCCTATTTGTCGTTCTTCTTGAACAAAGCCTTGCAACTCAGCCCAATATCGTTCGGCAAATTGCTGCCGCAACAACGGGTTCCAATCCGTCAACACAGGCAAATCCTCAAGAAAGCTCAGCCGCAGCCTGTTTGCTTAGCTCAATAGATATACCAATCCGTTCCCTGTAGTAGTCGAGATCAACCCCTTCTGGTGACTTCTGGCCCTGCATGTAACGAGCGTAAACACCGTGCACAATGCAGGCTGTCTTGAAATGGTTGAAGCTGGTGTAATAAGGGAGATTCGTCAAGTCGCACCCAGTTTTAGCTGCGTACCGTTCAACCAGTTCGGCTCTACCAGAGAAACCATCAGCAAGGGTCGGGGCATTCTCTTTATTCACCAACTCGTCACCTGGTTCAGCCCAAGTATTCAATGCGTAGGCGAAATCGGCCATCGGGTCTCCGAGGGTCGATATTTCCCAATCCAAGACCGCAGTCACGTGTCCATCTTGATTTATCAGGCAGTTGTGCAGGCCATAGTCCCCGTGGACCACCCGAGCGGGCCCCTGCTCTGGTCGGCGCGACTCAAGGAAGTCGTGTAGCTCGTGTAGATCTGGGTCATCATAGGAAGCACCTTCTGCTGATGCTTTCCAGCTTCGATACCAGGTTCGGATCTGCCTCCCTACGTAATCTTCCTTCTTACCTAGGTCTCCTAACCCCACTTCGTCTGGGTCAACTGAATGCAGGGAAGCCAAGACGTCCATAAAGGAGAGTCCAACATTGGCGCATGCATCTTCGGTGAGATACTCGAGAGCGTCCTCAAGTTCAAACAACGCCTTCCCATCAACTTGGCTCATCACATAAAAGTGGGCTCCGGTTACTTCGGCACTCTCGCAATACCCGTAAGCGATCGGGACTGGAACAGCAGTTGGCCCCAGGCCGCTGATAATTGCGAATTCGCGGCCCATGTCATGGGCTTTAGGTAGTAGTTCGCCCATAGGAGGGCGACGAACAACGGCACGGCTTCCGTTGGGGTCCCTAAGCGCGTAGGTCAAATTGCTATGACCACCTTCTAGCTGTACCCATTCGAACGGCGGCTCAAGACCTTCGGTGTTGTCTCGAATCCACTTTTCGACAGCCTCAACGTCATATCCGATGATCTCAACGTGGTCAGTCATTTCATCCTCGCTCGGTCTAAAGCTGTCCTAAGACAATACGCGACATCTCTGGTGCTTCGAAGTTGAATCTGCACTGTTGCTTTCATGACGACCACCACTACCACTCCTTAGGAAGGAATCGGTGTGTTGTGCCAGGCCAGAAACTGCCAACCTTCAGATTCCTCTATCCAGACACATGTATACCTACTGCGAAGTAGGAACTCCCTCTCTCGAGCAACCACGGTTATTTCAGCTGTCCCGTTCACGAGGGCCAGTCCATCCAAGATTTGAATCTCTACGTCGCTGTTATTTACATCCCGGTAATCAAAAACGCCATTTTCGATCGCTGTCATGTAGGACTCCTTAGAGTCCACTGCTGCCGTGGAGTGGGTGTATCTCAGATTTGGGTGAAGCAAACTATCCAATGTAGGCAAGTCAACAGCAATCATGGCCTGCCATCGACGTTTCTCTAATTCTTGGATTACTTCAGTCATTCCAGAAACCTAGCTATTTTTCAGAAGGTCGGTAACCCCGACTCACCTGGATTTAGCTAAAGGCTAAAAGAAGAACTGCAGACCGATGCCTCTGTCGCTCCACAACAACTTTAACTTCAGGCAACCCTGCCCGCCAAAGCACCCTTGTGTTCCCCATTTTCCATAAACACTTCGCCGTTCACAAGCGTCATGTCATAGCTAGATGCTTGGTACACATAGCGGACAACACCATTGGGAAGTCATTGCTCAACTATTTGAAGTGAAAGTCCTGACCCTTTCGCCCTTCAATAAGTTCAAGCCGGCTTCGTTGCTACTACATATTCGATGAGAACTGCAGTCCTCATTCCTACTCCTGGTTCTTCCAATTCAGAAAGCTCTTCCCTAATTGAGCGTTCTACCTCTTCAGCACCGCGCTCTTGAATCGCCATCCATGCCGGACCTGCAGACATCCATGCCCTTACTTCATGCTCGATATCAGCGCCCTCAAGATCAAATTGAACCGATTGTCGCTTACCCGGAATTAGGCCGGCAGCTTCGCACATTTCTTCTGCGCGACCCTCGAACCCAATTTCACCGAGTTGTTGAGACCATTCAATTTCATGCTCTGATAAGCGTCGTATCGCACGGAATGCTTTCCCTACCTGACTACCTTCTCGGCCTGAAGCGAAGAAGCTGAGACCAAGACAGCCTCCTGGTTTGAGGACCCGTGCGGCCTCATGTACAGCCTCCTGGTTTGGTCCCCAAATTCCGCGACAACTTGTCGCAACATCGAAACTTTCATCGCTCCAAGGCAACGCGTTCATGTCTCCATGGCGTATATCTCCTGCCGGAGTTCGCCGCTTAGCTAATGCAAGTAGCCGGTCGGAGGCATCTAGGCCATGTACTCGCGCGCCGCGTCTAGATGCCATGTTGACCATAAGACCGGACCCGCATGCAATATCCAAATAATCCATATCTTCAGCAACGTCGGTTGCTCTCAGTAGCGCATCGAATTCAGGCCACCATCTGGGCTCCATAACGGTTGCCCAAACCTTCGCTTGGTCGCCCCAACCTTTGTCAACTTCTTGCCAACTCATTGACTTTCCCAACTCGTAGCGCCGTGTTCTGACGGCAGCTGCCCATTTGTGTTGAACTCTAGGAGGCTAAAGGGGCAAACAATGACCACTTTCAATAATCCGCCTGAACTGGCATCGGTGTATGTCGACCCTGACGAAATACCTTGGAGCTCATCCGAGTTCCCTGGCATTGAACACAAAGTGTTGTGGGCGGATCCGGTATCTGGGCGATCGACGATTCTCTTTAAGTTGGAGCCGGGTGCGGTGGTTCCCGCACATGAACACACTGATATTGAACAAACTTGGGTCATTTCTGGTTCGTTTGAAGATCATGAAGGGAAGGCTTTGCCAGGTCATTACATCTGGCGACCAGCTGGCAATCGACATGAAGCTCGTAGCGTTGATGGTGCCCTGATTTTGGGTTTCTTTCTGAAACCGAACAAGTTTGATCGGGGTTCAAAATTCTACACCGAAGAGCAAAGCACCTAGCCGCCTATCCACCCACCATCAACGCGCAACTCGCTCCCGGTAGTAAAGCTTGAATCATCCGAAGCCAAAAACACCGCAGCCTCTGCGACCTCTTCTGGTTTACCGAATCGCCCTAGAGGATGCCTAGATAATGATCTCTCAATGTAGGGGGCGGGGTCCTCAAACCGAGCAAAGGAACGTTCCAACAGTGGTGTCTCGGTGGCCCCTGGGAGAATGCAGTTGATTCGAATACCTTCGACTGCATGATCATTTGCGGCCGTACGGCAAAGGCTTACTATCGCTCCCTTGGAAGCAACATAGGCAGCATTTGATATACCTCCCGAGACAGCGAGTTGGGAAGCTATAGCAACTACTGAACCTCCAGTCTTTCTCATTAGCGGGATACTGGCTCTCATCCAGAGATAGGTACCTTTTACGTTTACCGCAAAGATTTTGTCCCACTCTTCAGGAAGCGTGTCGGGCACCGTCTTACCAACAGAAATGCCCGCTGCTGTAACCAGTACATCGAGTGATCCAAATCGTTGGATGATGTCGGTCGCTATCTCACTGGCCGCTTCGCTGTCAGAGACATCTGACTCATACCAGCAGCAAGTTCCTCCGTGTTGCTCAACCATCTCCGATGTGCTTGCTGCCGCTTGTGCATCAATATCGACTATGGCAACAATCGCTTCTTCTTCTGCAAAACGAACGGCTGTGGATCTTCCAATTCCTGAACCAGCACCCGTTACGACGGCTACCCGTCCGCTGAGTCTCTTCATGACTAGATCGTAGGCTCTGTCGACAGTGCCGGCTATTCGGACGCTGCTCGACGCTACGATGCCTCGACAGGTCTGCGATATTCCATCTCCAATTCTCCACGAAGGCCCACCATGACCGACAAGAACCTTCCTGAACCTCCTAGTCACTTATCGCCAGACGAATTTCGCAAGCATGGTCACGCGTTGATCGATTGGATCGCTGACTACTGGGACCGAGTCGAGGATCTGCCGGTGATGTCCCAAATAACACCAGGCGCAATTCGCGATCAGCTACCCACTCACGCACCAGAAGCTGGAGAACCATTCCAGGATCTGATTAAAGACCTCGACTCGATAGTTATGCCAGGCATAACTCACTGGCAACACCCGTCCTGGTTCGCTTTCTTCCCAGCTAATACTTCACCGCCATCTGTCTTGGCTGAACTGGCATCCGCCGGGTTGGGCGTTCAGGGAATGCTCTGGTCAACCTCGCCGGCAGCGACTGAGATTGAAAGTCATGTGCTCGACTGGTTAGTGGACCTATTAGATCTGCCTACTTCGTGGAAAACCACCGAAGAAGGTGGCGGTGTGCTCCAGATGAGCGCTTCTGATTCGACTCATACTGCGCTTGTCGTAGCTCGACACCAAGCAGCCAAGCTAGGAATTAGTCCAGATTCGATGGTTGCCTACGCTTCAACACAAACTCATAGTTCAATGCAAAAAGGGGCGACCATAGCTGGGTATGGCCATATAAGACTTGTCGCTGTTGATGAGGAGCAAGCAATGCGCCCTGACGAGCTGCGTGTTGCCATTGAGGAAGACAGAGCGAACGGTCTTAGCCCTATCTTTGTGACCGCAACAGTGGGCACGACAGGGACAACTGGAGTGGACCCCATCAGATCGATCGGAGAAATCTGCCGCGATGAAGACTTATGGCTGCACATAGATGCCGCATATGCCGGTAACGCGATGCTCTGTTCTGAGTTCAGACATCACCAAGACGGCCTAGAGTTCGTCGATAGTTACACCTTCAATCCACATAAATGGCTGATGGTTAACTTCGACTGCTCTGTTTTCTACGTGGCAAATCGCAGCCCCCTAATCGACTGCCTGAGCATCTTGCCTTCATATTTGAAGAACGACGCGAGCGAATCTGGTGCTGTCATCGATTATCGCGACTGGCATGTGCCACTCGGTCGCCGTTTTAGGGCTTTAAAGCTTTGGTGGGTCATTCGAAGTTATGGTGCCGATGGGCTTAGATCAATGATCCGGTACCACGTAGCTCTGACCAAGCAGCTGGCGCATCGCTTAGAGAATGACTCTCGCTTTGAGGTAGTTGCGCCTTACCCGTTCGCTCTCGTCTGCTTTAGATGCGTTGAAAGTGATGAGGCAACAACCAGGTTAATAGAGGCGGTTAATGCAACAGGCAATGTGGCGTGGACCGGCTCCGAACTCGATGGGCGTCCCATGATTCGGGTATCAATCGGTCAACGCGCAACCGAAGAGCGACATGTTGATGCCCTCTGGTCACTTATCGATGAACTTGCTTAACCTCGCTTGAATACTCGTAGCTAGATGGCGAAGCCGCCTGTTTTGGTTTCTAGATACTCGTTAATTCCTTCGTGTCCGCCTTCTCGCCCGATACCCGAGTCCCCCATCCCTCCGAATGGAACTGACGCTGAAGTCGGATTTACGTCGTTAATACCAATAATTCCGAATCTAAGTCCCTCGAAAGCACGCATAGCTACCGCTATATCGCGCGTATAGATGTAAGCCGCCAATCCATAGTTGGTGTCGTTAGCGAGATCGATCACCTGTTCTGGGTCGTCGTACCCAATTACGGGGGCTACTGGCCCGAAAGTCTCTTCTCTGTAAATGGTCATACCAGGGTGAACATCTGTCAACACAGTAGGAGCGAAGAAGTGGCCGCTCGCATGCTCCCCTTCTGTGAGGCGTACACCTCCGACGGGTACGCCCGCTCCTTTGTTACGGGCATCTTCGACCTGTTGCTCAACCTTTGACACGGCAGCATCGTTGACCAGAGGTCCGACGCCGACTCCATCCTCCATTCCGTTACCGGTCTGTAGTTTTTCAACTCGACTGCAGAGTGTTTCTTCGAATTCGGGACGCAAGGAGTTCGGGACATAAAGCCGGTTAGGGCTTATACAGGCCTGGCCGGCATTTAAGAACTTGAGCGCAGCTGCTCCTTTGGCAGCATGCACAGGGTCGGCGTCAGGAAAAACTATGAAAGGAGCGTGACCGCCGAGTTCCACGGAGATTCGTTGAAGATTGGCTGCTGATTTGGCCGCCAGCGTTCGCCCGACTGCTGTACTGCCCGTGAAGGTGAGCTTCGCTACTCTCGGATCTCCGGTGAACACATCACCTATTGGTACAGGGTCAACAGCCGTCACCAAGTTGATCACTCCGTCAGGAAAACCTGCGTCAATGAAAACCTCGTAGGTTGCCTTCGCACAAAGGGGTGTTGCTTCGGCTGGCTTTAGAACCAGAGTGCAGCCAGCTGCGAGTGCAGGGCCCATTTTCCTGGTTAGCATCGAAATCGGGTAGTTCCATGGGGTTACGGCGGCGACAACTCCTACAGGAGCCTTTACTGAAAGAAACCGTTGATCGGCTCGTTGTGAAGGTAGCCATTCGCCAGTTACTCGTTTGGCTTCCTCAGCAAACCAGAGCAAAAAGTCTGCCGCATATTTGACCTCTGCTCGAGATGCCTTTAGAGGTTTCCCTTGTTCTGATGTCATGAGTTGAGCTAATGCTTCGCTGCGTTCCGTCATTAGTTCCCAGGCTCGATAGAGGAGTCTGGAGCGTTCGTACGCCGTGGTGCTCGACCACGCCGGGAAGGCTCGATTCGCAGCGTCGATAGCAGCAGCAGCATCTGTCGCATCGCCTGCAGGAACTGTGCCAATGACTTCTCCAGTAGCTGGGTTCGTCACGGCGAAGGTTTCCCCAGACCGGGCCTCAACCCATGCTCCATCAATAAACACACTGACCTCCACTACTTTCGATTATTTCAGCGTTTCTTTTCGCAGCCTAGGAGATGGTCGACCTCGGGCCGATTTGCTCAATAAATCGATTATTTTCCTCGGGTGTACCGACGGTCACCCGTAAGCCTTCATTCTCAAACGGCCGTGTGACTATGCCTCTACCTTCGAGTCGCTGAAAGAGCGGGCCGGCTTCTTCTTCAACCGGAAGCCACAGGAAATTTGCCTGACTCGGAGTCACAGGCCACCCCAACTCCAGCAGTCCTTGCGTCACGCGGCTTCGTTCGGCGATCACCTCGGCTACACGCGCCTCGAGTTCTTTCTCCGCATCTGCTTCTAGCGACGCTAGTACCGCCGTCTGAGCTAACCCGTTGACCAGGAAAGGCAGCGCTACCTTATCGATCGCTCCAATAACCTCGGAATGTCCAAGCGCGTATCCGACTCGCAGATTCGCAAGGCCATACGCCTTGGAGAAAGTTCTGAAAACTACAGCGTTGTCATGTCGGGGCAAGATGTCTGTGACGGGATTAGTTACCGATTGATCCGTGACGAACTCGAGGTATGCCTCATCTATTATGACCACAACATCATCACCAAGAGCGTCCAGTAATTTGTTGAGTTCCTGCGTCCCGCAGACCGTGCCAGTTGGGTTATTCGGAGTTGACAAAATCACGAGTTTCGTTCGCGCTGTCACCGCTGCCTCAACAGCTGCTAGATCGAATGCTTGTTCTTTAAGTGGGACTGTGACAGCGGTTGCTTCGGCAATTGCGCTAAATACGGGATGAACTTCAAAAGACCGCCAAGGGTAAACAACCTCATCACCCGCGCCGACGTATGCCGTAAACGCTTGTTGTAGCAAGCCCACCGAGCCACAACCAATAGTTACTTGATCTTGGGCGACGCCTTGCTTCTCTGATATCGCTGCACGCAAAGCTTCGCTTCGGTGATCTGGGTAACGATTCAAAAGATTGGCTCCATCAGCAACAGCCGCCAGTACCGAAGGCAGCGGTCCATAAGAGCTTTCGTTTGAAGCAAGCTTGATTGCTTCAGTTAATTGGTGATCGGCAGCTGCTTGGGCTGCTGATTTTCCGGGTTTGTACTGCGGGAGGCTGTCCACTACCGCACGAGGTCGTCCACTCACCAGTGCTCCTCCTAAATGGATTTGCGACAGCCTACGTGCTTATTTGGTTAAGGCTTCAAGAAGTTGAAGGTGAGGTTCCGCTCCTCCTGCCGGATTCAAAGGAATGACCACCATTTCGCTAGCGCCAACATCGAGATGTTCCTTGAGGCGAAGAGAAATTGTTTCAGGGTCACCCCAAGCAACCAATGCGTCAATCAACCTGTCGCTCCCGCCGCCTTTGAAGTCATCTTCTTGGAAACCAAGTTTGCGCCAAGCTCGGTGGTAATAATCAAGACCAATATAGAAAGCGAGTGCCCGTCGGGCTAGGCGCCGAGCTTCGGCTGGGTCGTCCGTCAGTAAACACATTTGCGTCACATTCAACGAGACAGTGGATCCGATCAGCTTCCGGGTTTCGGCAGTGTGTGTTGGGGTTTGCAAAAAAGTACTGACCCCATCAACCAAACTGCTTAACGTTCGGAGCATCTTAGGTCCATGGGCAGCAACATGGATTTCGAGGGCGTGGTCTTGCAGAATCGAAAGCTCAGCCGAACGGACAGCTTTGACATAATCCGCCAGCTTTTCTACCGGCGGTTCCCAATCGTGGCCGCGAGCTCCAGCTAACCCAGGGTTCGACACCCCAAGGCCCAAAATGAAGCGGCCCGAGGAGAATTCAGACAATGTATGGGCACCTGCTGCCGCAGCAGTCGCATCTCGGGCATATATGTTCGCTATCCCCGTACCAACTCGAAGTCGCTTTGTAGCGGACAAAAGGTGTGCTGCCGTAGCGAACGGTTCTCGCCCGAACAATTCGGGTAGCCACAAAGTGTCGATCCCTATTGATTCAATTTCTTTGCCAAAATCTTTGAGCAAATCACCAGACATTCGGTCGGTGTTAAACATCATTCCTATCGACGATTGTTGCTGAATCACTGGGGTACCTGCTTTACCTCGGAGGCTGCGTCAGTCCACTATCGAGAATATCTGCATCCTGCTAAAACTTAAGGAAAGTTCGCCGGCTTCAATCGCTATCCAGAAACAACCCGACGACAACACTATTCTCATCCGTTCAGTTACTTAGGGAGCAATCATGCGAAGTCGACCCATCGAACCAGCTTGGTTTATAGCAGTTGGAGTCGCCATTTCATGGCTAGGAATTCTGATGAAAAGTATTCCCGTAATTTTCACAGGATTCGGGATGTTTATTGGCTTCGCACTTTCTACAGCGCTGAATGTATGGAACGAAACTAGGTTTGGCCCGCCTCAAACGTGGGGTGAGGACGACCAGCCCTGACAACAGTGACCAGAAGTATCAGGTCGAGATCAGTTTCATCTTTCATTCGGACTAGGTACCCCACCTACTAGGTTCTTCCTATGTCAAATTTGAACTCTCTCCTTCCAGTATCGACCCGGCGGGCTTTGTAATGCGTTTCGGAGCTTTTCTTGCCCCTCATCATCCGGTTGGAGAAAACCCGATGCTCCAATTCAGACGAGACTTGGATCTTGTCGCTCAGCTCGAAGAGTTGGGCTTTGATGAATTTTGGTGCGGAGAGCATCACAGCTCTGGGTGGGAAATGATTGCGAGCCCAGAGATGTTCTTAGCTGCCGCCGGAGAACGCACCTCACGTATCAGGCTTGGCACAGGCGTTATTTCTCTGCCCTATCACCACCCTTTCAACGTGGCTCAGCGAATCGTTCAGCTGGACCACATGACTGCCGGGCGGGTCATTTTTGGCACAGGGCCTGGAGCCCTTCCATCCGATGCCCACACGTTCGATATCGACCCAATGATGCTTCGCGACCGTCAAGATGAAGCCCTTGGAGTCATTCTGCGTCTTCTTCGTGGAGAGCCTCGCTTCTCTTACGAAACTGACTGGTTCACCATGAAAGACGCCCAGCTGCAATTACTCCCAGTCCAAGAACAAATCCCTGCAGCCACCGCGTCAATGGTCTCACCCTCCGGTATGACTTTGGCAGGCAAGTACGGGATCGGAGTTCTTTCTATCGGTTCAATGGCCTCAGAGGGCATTACTGCACTTGGCACACAATGGGGGTTCGCAGAAGATGCGGCACTCGAGTCAGGATCGACGGTCGATCGTGGAGAATGGCGAGTGCTTCTGAATTGGCATCTAGCCGAAACTAAGGAACTCGCGAGAAAACAAGCTCGCGAGGGCCTGCAACGTTGGCACAACGAATACATCGTTGGAACACTCCAACGGCCTGGAACTATCGCCTATGACGATCCTGACGAAGCCCTGGAAGCGGTGTGTGGTGGGGCGGCCAAGGGTGTCGTACAATCGGCCGTAGTGGGAACCCCTGACGATCTAGTCGGTTTCATTCGCAACATGTACGAACTCACTGGCGGTTTTGGAACAGCAATAGGCTTTGTCCACGACTGGGCTACTCCTCGCGACACGTCAAATAGTTGGGACCTCGTCGCTCGCTACGTAATTCCAGAAATAAATGGGTATACAAAAAAATTACGGGAATCTCAGGAGTTCGTTTCCAACGAACGAGAGGCCTTCAACAGGGCTGGTGAAGCGATTCTCGACAAAATTATGTCAAATGAAAAGGCAGCTGACGCTCTTAAGATCACAGCCAGTCAAGGCAAGACAAACGCCGCAGAAAATTAGAACCTATTGAGCGCAGGTTGATCTGGGGGGCCATGCTGTAGCGATGCCGAAGCCTCCACTTCACGGTCTGCGTATTATCGAAACCGCAACAGGAATATCTGGCCCCTATGCCGGGCGGCTCTTAGCGAGCCTTGGGGCTTGTGTCGTCAAGATAGAACCTTCAGATGGCGACCCGGCTCGAATTCAACAAGTCGACGACATTCCTTTAGCTGAAGGTGAACTAAGTCCACTTTTTATTCACTTAAACGCAGGGAAGTTAAATGTAAAGCCAGATGACATTGACCCTTCATGGGCTGACGTCGTGATCGCGGGCGACGTACTTGCTGATCTTAAGAACTCACAATGGGACCCAACTCGCTTACGTTCTCACGACACACGTCTAGTAACCACAACAGCCTGGGGTGCCGACGCGCAGGATGCTGGCAGCATCGCTGATGAACTACTAGTGCAAACGGCCACCGGGTTTCTTGGATTCAACGGGGATCAGGACCTACCCCCTCTCAGGCTTCCTGGCTGGCAGAGTCAATACGCCGCCGGTGGTCTTGCTTCTGCCATGGTCCAACTAATTGGACGAACTGATGCTTCACATATCGACGTTTCATGGTTAGGCGCTCTATTAACGGCAACGGAGCTTTGTTACGGAGATGCACTCCACTGCCAGCGCGTGCGGTCAAAGGTCGGAGCACACCCACCAACGGCCTTTCCTTCAGGAGCTATCAAATGCAAGGACGGTCATTTCGCGCCCGGTTCAATCCGTCCGGTTGATTGGGAGATGCAGTGTCTCTTCTATGGCTTGCCTGAATGGGTAGATGATCCTGAACTTCGCAACAGGCTCAAGAGACGTAATCACATCCAGATGATTTGGGATCAAATCACGCCTTGGTACCTCGAACGAGAAAAACGAGAGATTTTCGAACTAGCGCTTGATTCGCCATGGGCAGCGGGGATGGTTATGACCCCTCTAGACACTCTTTCAGACCCTCACCTATCCGAGCGTCAATACCTTGGAGCCATTGACACACCGCAGGGAACTGCAATTGGGCCAACCCGCCCGTTTAGGGCTCCGGGCCTCCCTGTGTCCGACCAAAGCGTACGAGTCAAAGCATCCGACCCGGCGCCCGTCGATCAGCAGCGTGCTCCACTGAAACTTCGCTCCTTTTCAGACCTCCGCCTAATTGAAATGACCATCTCATGGGCGGGTCCATACGTCGGCAATATTTTGTCACCGTTGGGGATTGAGGTAATAAAGATCGAATCAACAGCGCCGTTTGATGGTTTCAGAACACAAAGACCCTATGACCATGGAATGCGGCCGGGACAAGAGGACCTCGTAAACGACAACCGGTTTTATGAAGCAGGTGGGTTATTCAACGCAGTCAATAAAGGGAAGAAAGATTGCGTCATCAACATCGCTACAGAAGAGGGCCGAGAAGCATTTCTTTCGTTAGTCTCGAATTCCGATGGCCTTATTGCCAACTTCTCTGCTCATGTTTTGCCACAACTCGGTTTAGATTTCGCCACGCTTCAAAAAATTAACCCTCAATTCGTGGTGGTCCGTATGCCAGCATTTGGTGTTGATGGCCCGTACAGCGCTGGTGTGGGTTACGGATCGATAATTGAGGCCATGGGGGGAATCGCTCATCGTCAAGGCTATGAACACGAAGAAGCTCGGGTATCCAACATCTACTTCCCAGACCCGACCGCTGGTATCCATGCCGCAAACGCGTTTCTAGCTGGAGTATTCCGCGCAGACCAAACCGGTCAGGGTATGGAAATTGACTTAAGTCAGCAAGAGGCAATGTGGCAGCATTCAGGCGAAGCGATAGTGCTCGCATCGCTCCATGGTCGTGACATTGGACGGCTGGGGAATCGCGAGCCTGGTGGGGGCCTCGCTACTTTCGTTCACACCAAAGATCATTGGGTAGCAGTAGTCGCTTCAGAACGAAATCTCGAACCGATCTCACAGCTAATTAACCGGGCGGATCGCTTCACCGGCAAGGATTTCTCTGACGAGATAGTGAGCGCCGGTGCCAAAGCACAAATCTGTTGGGATCCTTGGACTGCACCTGCGGAGGTTCCCATTTCCGCTCTACTCGATGTTGTCGACCATCCAGTGACTGGCCCGATGCGACATTTGGGATCACCCTTTACCGTTGACGGCGAACGCCCTCGACCCACTAGCCATGCACCACTATTCGACCAGGACACCGATGCCGTACTAGCCGAAGTCGGCAACCTAGACAAAGACACTATTCGTCGATTGAGGGCCGGTGGTTTCGTAGGGGGCAGCCTACCTCCCCCGGCGGAACTCGGATTCGTGTACGACTGAACACCATATTCAGACCCTTTGCTGGCACACTTGGTCTTTCGTGCCCTTCCCCTTCTTGCTAATTCAATGTCCATGACCACTTCTGAACTCGTTGAGACGCGCGCCGATCTCCGCAACGTCGCAATTATCGCTCATGTCGATCATGGAAAAACAACTCTTGTTGATGCGATGCTGTGGCAATCAGGGGCCTTTCGCGAGAACCAAGAAGTGCAAGAGCGCGTGCTTGACTCGATGGACCTTGAACGAGAAAAGGGCATCACGATCTTGGCGAAGAACACTGCCGTGCGGTGGCGTAGCCAATTGGGCCATGACACCAAGATCAACATCATCGATACCCCTGGCCATGCTGATTTCGGAGGCGAAGTAGAGCGGGCTCTCACCATGGTTGATGGTGTTGTCCTCTTGGTTGACGCCTCCGAGGGACCCCTCCCTCAAACTCGATTTGTCTTACGGAAAGCTCTTGCTCTAGATCTTCCAGTCGTACTGGTAATCAACAAAATAGACCGACCTGATAGCCGGATCTCTGAAGTCATCGATGAGACCTACGAACTATTTTTGGACCTTGACGCTAAAGACCACCAGATTGATTTCCCTATCGTTTATACCGATGCCCGCACCGGTACTGCGACGACAAATCTTGAATCTCCTGGACAGGACCTAACGGCACTCTTCGAAGTCCTCGTCAGTTCAGTTCCCTCACCTAGCCACAACCCAGACCACCCCCTGCAAGCGTGGGTAACGAATCTCGACGCCAACCCCTATGTCGGCCGGATAGCTATTTGTCGAGTGCTCCACGGAACCTTAAAAAGGGGTGAGGAAGTGGCCTGGTGTCGGGTCGATGGTTCGATCGAAAGAACTCGTATTACAGAGTTATACACATCCGAAGGCCTCAACCGAGTCGACGTTGAAGAGGTCGGGCCAGGTGAAATCGCTGCCGTCGCGGGGATCCCAGAAATAACGATCGGAGAGACTCTAAGCGATCCGTCCTCTCCTACCCCGCTTCCAATTATCACCGTCGATGAACCCAGTCTTTCAATGACGATTGGAATCAACACATCACCCCTGGCAGGTACCGAGGGGAAAAAAATGACCGCCAGACTCATCAAGAATCGCCTTGAAGCTGAACTCATAGGAAACGTTGCGCTGCGATTAAGCGACACAGACCGGCCGGATTCTTGGGAAATCCAAGGACGAGGGGAACTTCAGTTGGCGGTTCTGGTCGAAATCATGCGCCGTGAAGGTTTTGAATTAACAATAGGTAAGCCTCAAGTCCTCACCAAAACCATCGAGGGCGCGATACATGAACCCGCTGAACGCGTGACTATAGACATTCCAGAAGATCATGTTGGGGCAGTTACACAACTGTTGGGCGAACGCCGCGGTCGCCTCGAACAAATGACCAACCACGGAACTGGGTGGGTTCGTCTTGACTACCTAATTCCAGCTCGTGGGCTAATAGGGTTTCGAACAGAATTTTTGACCGAAACACGAGGAACCGGCCTTCTCCACCACGTGTTTGATAGCTATGTCCCATGGAGTGGCGACCTCCGTTCGCGCCACACTGGATCAATAGTGGCGGATCGTACGGGGCAAGTAAGCGGCTACGCAGCCTCAGCTATCCAAGAAAGAGGTTCATTATTTGTGGGCCCAGGTACCTCGGTGTACCAGGGCATGATAATCGGAGAAAATCCTCGACCAGATGATCTTGACGTCAACATCTGCAAGGAAAAGAAACAGACGAATATTCGTGCTGCGGCCGCTGACGATGCCGTACGACTAAGTCCCCCGCGCATTCTGTCCCTAGAGCACGCCTTGGAATTCATAGCTGACGACGAATGTGTAGAAGTGACCCCAGAAAGCATCCGAATCAGGAAAGTCGAGTTAGATTCCGGAACCCGGCTCCGAACCAAAAAACGCACACAGTCTTAAGAGAGCTACTTCTCAGCGATAAATTAAGTAAATGGACATAAGCCCGTACCAAATTTCAGTTTCAGATGAAGCCCTCGAAGACCTTCATGACCGCCTCGCTAAAACCCGCTGGCCAGAGAAAGAGCTTGTAGAAGACTGGTCTCAGGGAATTCCACTCAGTTACGTACAAGAGATGTCTGACTATTGGCTCCATAGTTACGACTGGCGTGAACGAGAAGCGTCTCTCAATCGCTTCGACCAATTCACTACTTCCATCGGAGGCTGCGATATCCATTTCATTCACCAGCAATCGCCACACGCTGACGCAGTTCCTCTAATCCTGTCTCACGGCTGGCCTGGGTCTGTTGTTGAATTCCACAAGGTCATAGAGCCGCTTACCAACCCGACAGACCATGGTGGCAATCCAGAAGACGCCTTTCATGTTGTTTGTCCATCACTACCGGGATACGGCTTCAGCGGAAAGCCACCTAACGCAGGTTGGGGTGTAGAGAAAATGGCTGACATATTTGCCGAACTTATGCTCGGGCTCGGCTACCAGAAATTCGGCGCTCAAGGCGGTGATTGGGGTTCAGCAATTACTACTGCAATTGGCGGACGTCACCCCGATAACTGCCTCGGTATCCACCTCAACATGGTGATGCGCGGAAAACGCCCTAAAGACCAAGTGCCCAACGACGAAGAAAAAGCTGCTCTTGAAGCAGCCGCCTACTATCGAGATTGGGACTCTGGCTACTCCACTCAACAAGGAACACGGCCGCAAACATTGGGCTACGGCTTGACCGATTCCGCAACAGGGCAGCTTGCATGGATTCTCGAAAAATTTTGGGCTTGGACCGACAATCAAGGCCATCCCGAGGATGCACTTTCTAGAGACGAAATGCTCGATAACGTCATGCTCTATTGGGTTACGAAATCCGCTACTTCTTCCGCCCGTCTCTACTGGGAAAGCTTTCGATCATTGCGTCCAACCCAAGTTGATGTTCCGACTGGTGTCGCTTGTTTTCCGAAAGAAATCATCCCACCAGTGAGGTCTTGGAGCGAAGGGACTTACACCGACATTCGACAATGGACCAAGATGCCTAGGGGTGGACACTTTGCTGCCTTTGAACAGCCCGAACTATTCGTAGAAGACGTGCGCTCCTTCTTCTCTCAGATTCGTTGAGGGTCACATGCTTCGCGGGTTGAATATGGACCGTCAGCTTTTGATTTCAAGTTTGATCGATTACGCCGGACGAAATCACTCCACTACTGCGGTGGTGGCAACTGACTCATCGGGTCGCGTCCACCGAACTAACTGGACTCAAGTTCACCGTCGATCCCAGCAAGTTGCTGCTGCTTTGAAAGCCGAGGGGATCGAACGCGGTGATCGAATTGGCACTATCGCCTGGAACGACCATCGACACCTAGAGGCCTACTACGGAATAACAGGTATAGGTTCGGTGCTGCACACAGTGAATCCTCGGCTTCGCGAACAACAAATCGCCTGGATCATCAACCACGCACAAGACCAACTGGTGTTTGTCGATCCGGATTTCTTGCCAATCGCAGAGAAAATCGCTGCACAGACCGCTTCAGTGCGGTTCTGGATTGTTCTAGCAGACGGGTTACCAAAGACTTCGCTCGAAAATGCGGTCGCTTACGAAGAATGGATCAGTCAAAGCACGCCGATTGAAGAGTGGCCCATTCTTGACGAATGGGACGCCGCCACTCTCTGCTATACGTCTGGGACAACTGGTAACCCAAAGGGCGTCATGCAAAGCCACCGCGCCATAGTGTTGCAAACCTGGGCTACCTGCACTGGAGATGGCCACGACGTAAATTCCAGTCAGTCAATACTGCTCGCTGTCCCAATGTTTCATGTAAATGGCTGGGCAATTCCGTTTGCCGCGGCGATGTCAGGTGCCAAGTTAGTATTGCCTGGGCCTGATATGTCTGCTGAGGCAATAGTGCGACAAATCCAGGATGAAGAGGTCACCTTTTCTGCAGGCGTTCCAACGATTTGGCTATCTGTCGTTCAACATTTACAGGAAAGCGGAACAGCCGTGCCGTCACTGAACCGCTTGGCAGTCGGAGGCTCAGCTGCTCCTCGGTCTTTGATGGACACTTTGGAAGATGACTACGAGGTCTTTGTTTCCCATGTCTGGGGTATGACCGAGATGACCCAGGGTTCTGCTGGCAGATTTACCCACAGGGTCGCTGGCTTAGACCGCGAAGAGAAGAGACGCCGGCAGGCAATGGCTGGCCGCGAACTTTACGGAGTTGAGCTTCGTCTCGTTGATCAGAACGGTGAGGACGTCGAACGCGACGGCAGCACTCCAGGAGAATTACTCGCTCGCGGGCCGTGGGTTGCGGGCTCATATTTCGGACTGGAGGATGACTCCACACACGTAATCGATGCGGGTGGCGTTTGGTTAAGAACCGGAGATGTAGCGACGATGACTAGTGAGGGCTACATATCGATCGTCGACAGGGCGAAAGATGTCATCAAAAGCGGTGGCGAGTGGATTAGTTCTATCGAACTTGAAAACGCAGCCGTGGGAGCACCTGGCGTCGTTGAAGCGGCCGTAGTCGGATTAGCTCACGATCGTTGGGGCGAACGCCCACTTCTATTCGTTGTTCTAGAAGCGGGTAAAGAACTTAATCCCACTGAGATTCTTGAGTTCATCAAGCCACATGTCGCCTCCTGGTGGTTGCCCAACGATGTTCTAGCCATCAAAGAGATCCCTCATACAGGGACGGGAAAAATTGACAAAAAGGTGCTCCGAGAACAATTCGCGGACTTTCAGTGGTCGGAGTAATCCTTACTTAAACAGGGACCTATATCTTCTCATCTTTTTGCGTCACCAATTATGGTGATCGATGTTCTAGACTGTTTAATTGGCCGAGGCGCTATATGTCGACATCTCGTCGGCTCCCCCCTTAGCGGTTACGAAATCGGCCCTTTCTTGATTTATTTTCGCTTTAGTTGGCAAGAGGAGTAACCATGGCAGGAAGCCGTACAACTTTCGAAAAACTCCAGCGCGATAGAGCCAAGAAGGCCAAAGCAGATGCTAAGCGTGCTAAGCGAATGGGCAAAACCCCCGAAAGTGGACCACTTGTCTACGAAGAGGCCGAACCCGTCGCCGATGACGACGCTGCCCAACTGGACGGCAATTTGGATCAAGAAATCTCACCAGCTGATCTTCTTCGGCTTGTGGAAGAACTACAAGCAAAGTTTGATGAGGACGAAATCGACTTCGACGAATACGAAGAGCGAAAGATTGAACTTCTTGCTCGTCTACCTATGGATTGAGTAGGTATTTAATTCTTTCGGTGGGCAGAAACTGCGTATGAACCCCCAGTAAAGGGTTCTCTTTGCCAGGTACTCCACCGACCTGCCTGCGATAAACCCAGTTGTTCCGTAATGGCGTCATACTGATCCAAGGCAATGCCCCCGGTGTCTAGCGAAAATCCAGCTACTAGAAAGCCGTCAGCACGTATATGTTGGGCTACCCGCTCTATAACGACTTCTTCAGATCCGGGCAGCACAAAAATCATCACGTTGCCTGCCAGAACTGCGACATCGAAGGTTCGATCCAAATTGAAGTCCTTTAGGTCGGCTTCGATCCAGCTGAGAGTTGGGGCCTTCTGGTTCGCCACCTCCAACATTTCATGATCAAGGTCGACACCTACGGAATCGATCCCGCGCTGGGCCAGTTCAATCGCCACTCGTCCAGTACCACAACCAGCGTCAAGCACAGAGGCGGGATTCAAACCTGAGATGAAGTCTGCCTCCCCGTGAATATTTTGACCCGAGCTAGCTAACGCTTTCCAGCGCTGGTCGTAACTAAAACCGCGGGGAACGTTTCTCTGTCGACTCCATTTAGTTTCGGACAAGAAGACGCCTATTTGTCCAGCCAGTTTGGGGCACGCTTTTCTGCAAAGGCCGTTGCCCCTTCGAAAGCATCTTGCGAGGCGAATACTTCCTCTAGAGCTGGTTGTTGAAAGCTCCAAAAGTCCTCTTCGGAGACACCAAGAACCTCTTTGATCAATTGTTTCGACGCCCTAACCCCCATTGGCGCATTCTTAGAAATTCGTTCTGCAAGGCCTAAAGCGGCAGAGAGAGTTTCGCCTTTAGGGACTACTCGATTTACCATCCCGTGTTGGTGCGCTACTTCAGCAGTAATTGGATCTGCGGTAAGAGCCATCTCCATGGCGAGGCTGTAGGGCAGTTGACGAGGTAACCGCAGTAGCGCCCCGGCACCCGCAAATAGCCCTACGCCGGCTTCTGGAATTCCTAGTTTCGCCCCTTCAGAGGCCACTATGAGATCGCAGGAGAGTGCAACCTCAAGGCCTCCCGCCAGGGCGAACCCTTCTACAGCGGCAATCAAAGGCTTCGCACAACTTTTTTCGGTGATACCGGCGAACCCTCGATCGCCAACGTTGGGCATGGCATCGATACCGCCGTCCGCAAATTGTTTCAAATCCATCCCAGCGCTGAATCCTCTGCCGGCCCCCGTCAGAACACCGACTCGGACTTCCGCATCGTTGTCCATAGTTTCTAGGGCTTCACCTAGAGCACTTGCTAGCGCAGTGTTAAAGGCATTCATGTCGTCGGGGCGATTCAAAGTGAGAATCTGGATATGGCCACGCTTCTCGGTTATAACAAGTTCTTCAGACACGGCATCTCCTCGGTAGTTAGCTGTCAATGGTGACGCTACAACTGAATAGTGCTTGAGGTCATCTCTCTTAATGTTTCCGCACGAAAAAGCGCCCGTGAGAGCGAGCTAACCTACAAGGATCCTTAGGAGGCAGAGTGAGCGCCATTGGCGATCTATTAACTCAGTTAGAGGTGGCGGACCCTGATAGCGCTCCCTTTTTCGTGCGTCAACTCCTACAACACGAGGGACTTGTAGACCTCTCGGGAGGAGAAGCCCTCAGAGCGGCGCGGGCGCTTTCCATTTTTGCGGGACCACAACAATTGCCGATAGCCGGCGAACTCGCCGGAAGGGCTCACCAAACTGGAGTTCCTGGGGCTGGGTCATTGTTCGCCGAATGCGCTGACAAAGTGGCGCTTATGAGTGGGCGTCCTCAAAGATTCGGCACCGTCGTCCTCGAGCATCAAGGTGATCTGGTGATGGCGCCTCTCGATGGAGTTGCTGATGACGAAACGCGTCGATCGTTCGGCCTACCTTCTTTGGAGGAGATGCGCCAAAACGTTGACCGCCAAAATAAGTTGAGGGCTCAAGAACGTTACGAATCTGAGGGGCTCCCTCTGGGTCAACGATTTTGTCGAATCTGGTCACAGCCCGACGCCGGCGAACTCCGACGAGGCCTAGAGCAGTTCCCTAACGGTGCCTGGTCGGATGGCAACGATCTCACTCTCGCGTGTCGCTCTGATGCAGCAGGAATTATCCCTGGGCCAGTTTTCGAACTCCCGATGTGGAACGTTGAAGATGAAGCTGGTACCCAAACCAACCTTTGGTGTGTCCAAATCCGTGTTGACCGGCTTGACGAAGCAGTGTTTGGGTACGGTTTTTGGAGCCTTGACCATAACGGAATGCCAATTGGTGGTAGAGGTCCGGTAGATAACCGTTACCGAGGAAAACTTGCTCCTGAAGAGCTGCCAAGCCATGAAGATGACTCCTTAATGGGGTCACTTGCTACACACGAGTTCACAAGCGCTGCGTTACGCGAAAATCGGCGGATAAAGGTTTACCTTCCGCCTGACTATCATCGGTATTCTCAACTTCCTGTCGTCTATTCGACAGACGGCAACATGATCGAGCCGTACATCCGTCGAATCGATGCAGCGATTACATCTGGATTCATTCAACCGCTATTGCTCATCGCCCCTCACGCTGCGCCGATGGACCACACAGGCAACGAGCGCGCACTCGAGTACCTACCTGGTTTTGATGATCAACGTTTCGAACGTCACCAACGGTTCTTCGTTGACGAGGTTTCGCAATGGGCTGAAGAAGAATTCTCTGTATCGACTGATCGAAAGTTTCGAGCGATCTTTGGATGTTCTGACGGCGCGGGACACGCTTTAGCTACTGGATCGATGCATAGAAGCCGATACGGCCACTGCATCGCCTACTCCACTGGTATGCCCCCTAGTGAACAAACACGTTGGGATCCTGAGGACGCTCCTTTTGTGCACCTGTGTGCGGGCACATTAGAGCAAGGGTTTCATCAGGCGACAGAGGCGTGGGCTGCTTGGCTCCACTTCCATTCCTCGCCTCATCATTTCACCGAACGAGTCTGTGGGCACGACCTCATCCAATGGATAGAAGAATTACCTAAAACGTTAGCTCGAGCTTGGGGGTCACCGAGTACGCAGAACTAAGAGCGAAGCAAATAGCGCTTTATCTTCCCCGTCGCAGTTTGTGGAAGCTCATCAACGATTTCAACCCATCTAGGATATTTGAACGGGGCTAAACGCTGTTTGACGTGCTCTTGTACCAAGGTCTCGACATCAACCTCTGTCGCTGATGTTTCGGGAACCACAAAAGCCTTTGGCTTCACAAGTCCTTCGTTGTCATCCGCTCCAACGACAGCTACTTGGGCGATTTCTTTGAGTTCGAGAATGCAAGATTCAACTTCTGTTGGACTAACCCAGATTCCTCCGACCTTCAACATGTCGTCTGATCTGCCTAGGCAGGTGTAGGTGCCGTCTGGATTTTGGACATACGTATCACCTGTAGCTAAAAACGCTCCAGATAGTGTTTGGCGCGTCTGGTCAGTTCGGTTCCAATACCCGACCATGACTGATTCGCCCTTTACATAAAGTCGGCCGGCTTCTCCGCCTTGCACTTCTTCCCCACCCTCATCGCGAAGGGAGACCTCATATCCGTCGACGACAGTCCCACTCGTTCCCGGCACCGAGCAGCCTGGCCTGTTTGATATAGCAATGTGCGCGAGTTCGGTTGTTCCGAGACCATCCAAGATCTCAACACCGAATCTTTCTTTGAACCGCTGGTGAATATCGGGAGGAAGTGGTTCGCCGGCGGACACAGCCACCCTCACCGATGCGAATGTGTTGTCCGGTATATCCGAGCTCAACAGTTGACCAAACGAGGTCGGAACACCGAAAAAAATTGTTGGATTGTGTAACCGCACATGAGCGGAAATCTCTTCAGGTACAGGTCGGCCTGGGTTGAGAACTGCTTGGGCGCCTGTCCCCGCAGGAAAATATCCCGCATTACCAAGTCCGTATGCGAAGAAAAGTTTGGCCACCGAGTAGACCACATCGTTGCTGTCCATCTCTAGTACTGCTTTGGCGTATACGTCGGTACAAAATCCAAGGTCCACATGCCGGTGCATCGCGCCTTTGGGAAAGCCGGTGGTACCAGAGGTGTACAACCAGAAAGCGATGTCATCATCGACAGCTGAAAACGGCTCTCCAAGCTCTACCTTTCCAACAAGGTCTGGGACTTCCTCATCAACTTGAATCCATTTAAGGAAAGGTTGATCAGTAGCCGCTTCATTCACCGCTTCGCTGAAAACACGAGAGTACGTGACTCCAACAGCACGCGAATCTTCTAACAGGAACTTGTAATCCTTCGCTGTGAGCATCGTCGAAACTGGCACAGGGATGGCACCTATCCACATCGCTCCCCAGAACCATGCCAGAAATGCTTTTGTATCAGCACAGCACATCAGAACTCTCTGTTCTGCAACCACACCCTGTTGCGAAAGCAGTCGCGCAACGGCTCGCGTCTCTTCCAACAACTCATGTCGGGTTGTCGTGACCCCGGTTGAAGCATCTATCAGCGCAACTGCATCCGGCGAAATAGTCGCCGGATCAATGAGGAACCTGTGTAGCGCATTTCTGGTCAAAAAAATTCCCTTCCGCTAGCCATGAGCTATAGCCTCTCACGTGTTTTAGAGTGTTGGACGAAAATGCGAAAAGGCATCTCAAGAGTTGATCGCGATGTCCGGAAAAGCCACTTCCCAAGGGTGACAACGTGACCAATTTTGATATCACACCTGACAAATTTCAACATTGGGACTTCTCGCTCAACGCTGAAATAGCTACATTGACCCTTACCGTCGACCCTGCTGCCTCAACATTTGGTACCTATGAATTAAAGCTAAACACCTATGACATAGGCGTCGATATTGAACTAGCGAATGCCATCCGCCACATCCGTCTTACTCACCCGAACGTGAAATGTGTCGTAATCACAAGTGGCTTAGAAGGGACGTTTTGTGCTGGTGCCAATATTCGAATGCTGGCGGCTGCCGACCATTCTCACAAAGTCAATTTCTGTAAATACACCAATGAAACAAGATTGGAGATCGAAGAAGCTAGCGCCATGAGCGGGATCAAGTTCCTAGCCGCCATCAATGGAGCCTGCTCAGGCGGAGGGTATGAGTTAGCGCTCGCTTGTGACCATATTCTTCTAGTCGACGATAAGAGCACTTCCGTTTCCTTACCAGAGGTGCCGCTGCTGGGAGTTCTTCCCGGAACTGGCGGCCTGACTCGCCTCACAGACAAAAGACACATCCGACGGGATAGGGCTGATATTTTTGCAGCGAAGACAGAGGGTATCTCCGGCAAAGAAGCGTTGGACTGGGGCTTGGTCGATGAACTCGCCACTCCTACGAAATTCGACGAAGCCGTCGCCCGTCGAGCAAGTGAACTTGCAGCTTCAACCGTCCGGGTGGAGGCAGAGCCTGTGCATCTCTCCCCGATAGAAGTAGAGATTGCTGAGGATCGTATCGACTACCGCTGGGTCAAAGTAACGCTGTTCAGAAGCCACGCTGAACTGAAGGTGTTCGTGGATGCTGATCCTGAGTGGCTGCTCCGATCTGCCCTTGAACTGGATGACGTTCTCTGCCGCCTCCGATTCGACTATCCCGACATCGGTACATTGATCTTGCGAACAGAAGGCTCTATTGACAATGCGACGCATCTGGATTCTGCACTTTTTGATTCGACGGAAAATGGCATCGCTGAGATTCAGCTTCTATGGAAAAAATGTTTAACAAGGCTCGATTTGACTGCCAAGACGTTGGTCGCTGCAATCGAACCTGGCTCCTGTTTTGTTGGAATTCTTTTCGAATTGGCTCTTGCGGCGGATCGCATTTTTATGCTTGATGGGCGTTTCGAAGACCATGACAACCCTCTCCCAGCGGCAGTAATACGTCTGACCCACGCTAACTTCGGAGCAATGCCGATGTGGAATCAATTGAGCCGATTGAGTTCTCGTTTTTGGGGTGATGAAGAGGCTTTGGCAGCACTTTCCTCTACCTCCAACGCAAGTATCTTGGCCGACCAAGCAGCACAATTGGGGTTAGTTAGCGTTACCCCGGATGACTTGGACTGGGATGATGAGCTGAGACTCTTTATTGAAGAAAGGTCTAGCTTCTCAGCAGACGCGTTAACGGCCATGGAGGCGAACCTAAGGTTTTCTGGCCCTGAAACTATGGCTACAAAGATTTTCGCTCGACTTTCGGCTTGGCAGAATTGGGTATTTACTAGATCAAATGCAAGTGGACCACTGGGAGCGCTTCAACGTTATGGCAGCGGGTCTCGCCCCGAATTTGATAACCGACGTACCTAACGACGACAGCAAACACACGACCAGATGACTAAAAAAATCGATTATTCAGAAAAAATTCCAAATAATGTCAATCTCGTTGGCGACAGGCGCCTCCAACGAGCACTGGAAAGTTGGCAACCCCGATTCGCTAATTGGTGGTCTGAAATGGGACCAGTCAGCTTCCAAGACAAAGAAATATATTTACGCACAGCAGTAGATGTTGGTCAGCAAGGTTGGGCTCACTTCTCTCATGTCACACTGCCCGAATACCGCTGGGGAATATTTCTTTCCGAGCCGGAAATTGATCGACGGATCGGGTTCGGCGAACTTAAAGGGCAGCCTGTCTGGCATGAAGTGCCTGGTGAATTCAGAACCGAACTCAGGCGATTAATCGTGGTGCAAGGCGACACAGAACCCGCGTCCGTCGAGCAACAGAGATACTTAGGTCAGACAGCTCCTTCGCTTTATGACTTGCGGAACTTATTTCAGATCAATGTAGAAGAAGGGCGCCACCTGTGGGCGATGGTGTATCTACTGCATGCCTACTTTGGTCGGGACGGGCGAGACGAAGCCGACGCTCTCTTAGAGAGGAACTCCGGTGATCCCGACCATCCTCGCATCCTGGGTGCTTTCAACGAGAAGACATCGGATTGGTTGTCTTATTTGCTCTTTACTTACTTCACCGACCGGGATGGCAAGTATCAGTTGGGGGCTCTCAAAGAGTCAGCTTTCGACCCGTTAAGTCGAAGTTGCGATTTTATGTTGAAGGAAGAGGCCCACCACATGTTCGTGGGCGCTTCAGGTATAGGTCGAGTCATCCAACGGACCTGCGACGTTATGAATGAACACAACACCGACGATGTTCGCAGCTACGGGGTTATTGACTTACCAACTCTCCAAAAATACATAAACTTTCACTTCTCGGTTTCTCTCGACTTATTCGGATCTGAAACCTCAACGAATGCCGCGAATTACTATTCAGCTGGATTAAAGGGAAGGTTCGCTGAGGCTTCCTATAAAGACGACCACTTACTGGTAGATGAACAAGACTCAATAACCGAAATAGTGGACGGCCAGTGGACTGAAACGGCTCGACCCGCAATCGCTGTTGTAAACCAGCAGCTAAGACGCTCCTACATTGATGATTGCGCAAAAGGTATGCGTCGATGGAACCGTATCCTCGACGAAAACGGGATCGACCTTCATCTCGGACTCCCCCACGAGGCATTTCACCGGCAAGTTGGAGTGCATCGAAACCAATTTGTTACTCCCGACGGCGAAATAACCTCCGAGGCTGAATGGAATGGGGTGGCGCCTAACTTCCTTCCAACCGACTCAGACCGAGAGTTCGTGCTCTCGTTAATGCAGCCGGTGTATGGAACTGGGCAAATGGCGAGTTGGATTTCAGCTCCCACGGCGGGAATTGACACTAAGCCCGTTGACTACGAGTATGTCCGGCTCTAACCGCTACACCCTTTGGTAGGTCCAACCAAGGGGCTTGTCGCCGTCATAGGGCATCGATCCGTGGAACTGTCGCTCATCATCATCAAACACCAAAGGTATAAAATTGCGATCTCCTTCCCACATCGGAAGGTCCGCTGAGGCTCGGAGGCCAGGGTTAGAGTCACAGGCTTGCAAGAGCCGCTCAAGTTGAACCCAAACAAGCGAGCCTTCATCGTTGCTAGACAAGAGTTCCCCTTCCCAAGCATCCGCAAGAAAAACAAACCCCAACCACTCCTCACGTTTGGGACCGAAATTTGACCAACTGATGGTGCCCCTCAAAGAAAGCGAAGTGGCTGTCACACCGGCCTCTTCTGTAAGTTCGCGAAGCGCTCCGGCTACGACTGACTCATCTACTTCTAGTTTTCCCCCAAGACCGTTGAACTTTCCGTAATGGTCATCATCAGGTCGGGCATCACGATTTATCAGCAGAACACTATTACTGTCGCGATCGAGGAGGTAGATCAGGGTTCCAATGATCGGGCTAAACACCATTACCGGCAAAGTAGCTGCAAATTCATGCTTAGTCGGCCAATCAGCGACAAAGATTCATGACTGATATTCACGAGATATCGGGCCTTGGGCTAGCTGTTGAGACGACGGGTCCGATTGGAATTGGGCCGACCATCGTCATGTTGCATGAAGGGCTGGGGTCAATCACCCAATGGCGCGACTTTCCTGAGCGTATTTACGCCGCTACGGGTTTACCGGTTGTTGCATATGACAGAAGCGGATACGGGCGATCCGAGCCGGGCCCAGCCCAGTATGGAGCAGACTTCATGCACCGCGAGGCTTTGGAAATATTGCCCGCTCTTCTTCAAAATTTCGAGATAAGCCAACCGATCCTCCTTGGCCATAGCGATGGAGCATCGATTGCATTAATTGCGGCCGCATCCGACCTTGTGGATCCGGTCGGAGTGATTACTATCGCCGCACACATTTTCGTTGAACAGGCTGGCTTGAACGGAGTGCGGGTCGCGAAAGACCGACGCGACCAAATTGTCGAGGGCATGGCACGCCATCACCAGCAGCCGGCTATTGCGTTTGATCGCTGGTCCACAATTTGGTTGGACCCAAGTTTTGAGACTTTTGACATCTGCGAAATTCTCGGTGACATCTCTTGTCCCTTGCTGGTATTGCAAGGTGACCACGACGAATATGCCACCGAGGAGATGGTCCACGGCATTACCCGGAGAGTCCCACAAGCAGTCGGTAAGTTCATTTCGCAGTGTGGACATATCGCACATAAGGATCAGCCCGATGTCCTCGTCGAAGAAATCGTTTCGTTCCTCTCAACGCAGGGCACTTCCCCTATTAGTTAAGAGCCCGATAATGCGGCTAGTGCGTCGGCAGACAAGCGGTCAGGCGCTTCAAGCGGACCAAAGTGAGTTAAGCCCTCGTAGTCAATCGTTCGAGAATTATCTAGGGCCTCTGCCGCCGGCTCTCCAAGATTTCCGAAACCATGGTCGCCACTCTTACCGACCACAACTGTTGCCTTGCAATTGCGGATCTTGTCATTTGTCGACACCCGTTCGCCGTCATAGACCTGAGCTTCTTCAGAGCCCCTGCACCGCAAACGCACAGTGCCATCCTCCAGATCCTCGAAAAGATTCGAGACGTAGCTGTGTAGTGCATCGGATCTGCAGGTTGAAAACGGTGGTCTGCTGGCAAATCTCTCCAGAGCTTCAGCTCGAGAACCAAAAACCTCGCGCCTCTTTTGGGCTCCCGAGATCAGCGGGTTCTGACCCGGCGGGAAAGCTTCACCGGGTCTCCACATAACCGGCTCATAGCCATACATGCGCCGTATCAAACCGGGACGTGCGGCGTCGGCCAACAAAAGGGTTGCCGCGCCTATGGAATGACCGACACAATCAAGTTCCCCTGTCTTGATTTCGAGATGGTCGACCACAACTAATAAATCCTCTGCAAGACTTGTCCATTCATAATCCCCATTGCGGGGCGCTGTGCTCCATCCATGAGATCTTAGATCTGGGGCCCATATTGTGAATTCACCGGCAAGGCCGCTGACAAATGGGCCGTAAGTCCGCGCATTGAAGCCCGTGGCGTGAACGAAGACTGCCGGCGGTCCTTGTCCTCCGAGACAGTGAAGCGCTATACGGCCACCACCCGCCGAATCCAACATTTCTGGCTCCGGAGTACTTCCCGAGTTTCGTTCATTTTCACTCACCCAATCGACCATAGGCGCAGACGTGGTAACTATGTCGGGTATGAGTGAAGACAATTACGACATCGAATTCTTTTGGGATCCCATTTGTCCTTTTGCCTGGGTGACCTCCCGGTGGGTAGAGAAAGTCGCACTCCAAACCAGCTATTCCGTCGACTGGCGTTTCATTTCACTACGCATCCTCAACAAAGACAAAAATTACGACACTGACTTCCCAGCTGGCTATGAACAGGGACATACCTCGGGGCTTCGTTTTCTTAGAGCAGCAGCGCAGGTCCGAGAAGAAGAGGGACGAAGTGCCATGTCAGGTCTATATGCCGCATTCGGTACCCATTATTGGGAATTAGATCAACAACCGGGTTTACGAAAGCAACTGGGCACCATAGAACACACAGAGAAGTGTCTCGAAACCGCTGGCTTACCGACTAAACATGCCGCGGCTGTCGACGACTCTCAGTGGGACCACATA
>Ga0066850_10000159_pt1 | contig 36524 bp, 37 predicted proteins | sample ETNtaG_4_FD_67282 | JGI IMG/M metagenome (GOLD analysis project Ga0066850, IMG submission 67282) | Marine microbial and viral communities from oxygen minimum zone, Eastern Pacific Ocean - ETNP201406SV67 | ecosystem: Environmental > Aquatic > Marine > Oceanic | place: Pacific Ocean: Eastern... | reverse complement strand
TGAATTAATTTATTAGTTAGTGTGTGGACTGCTTCATATAATATTGCTTCAGGCATATCTCCTTTTTTAATTCTTAATAATCCTTTTTGCAAGACTTCATCTTGAATTCTCTCCGCTTGTCCGCGCAAGGCCCTGATTGTAGAAACAGCTTCAAGCGAATTAACCCAATCCATAAATTCATGTGTTTGAATATCAATTATTTGTTCGGCCTGTTTAGCAGCATATTGACGATTTTTTAGGTTCACCTGTACTATATCTTTCAAATCATCAACACTGTATAAATAAACATCATCTAGTTCTCCAACACCAATTTCAATATCTCGAGGGACAGCAATATCAACCATGAACATCGGTTTATGTTTTCTAACCTGAATTGCATTTTCAACAGTTCCTTTACCTATGATTGGCAACGAACTAGCAGTACAGGAAATAACGATATCTGTTTCAGCGAGATGTTTAGCGAGATCACTAAGATGTATAGTATAAATAGAATATTCTTTTGCTAATTGTTGTGAACGTTCCAATGACCTATTAGCAATAATCATTCGCTTTAAACCATTTTCATGTAAGTGTTTTATTACAAGCTCAATAGTTTCTCCCGCACCAATTAATAATGCAGTTTTGTTATTTAATTCACCAAAGATTTGTTGAGCCAATCTAACTGCTGCATAAGCAACTGATACAGGATGATCGCCTATCGCCGTATTACTTCGTATTTCTTTTGCAACATGAAATGAATGTTGAAATAGTCGATTTAACTGATTACCTATGCACCCAGCGTTGATTGCTTCTTGATATGCATTTTTTAGTTGGCCCAGGACCTGTGTTTCGCCTAAAATCATTGAATCAAGCCCACTTGCAACACGTAATACATGGCGCACCGCATTTTCATCTGGGTGTTCATATAAAAAAGGCTTTAATAATCCCTTTTTCATTCCATGGTAGTTATGTAGCCAATCAATTGGGTTATGATTTTTATTTTGATCAATGTTGCAATAAATTTCAGTACGATTACAGGTCGATAGAATTGCAGCTTCATAAACACCATTTTGGTGTTTTAATTCATTTAAGGCATCAGGCATGATTTCACCGCCAAAACAGACCTTTTCCCGAATATCAACAGGGGCAGTTGAGTGATTAATTCCGTAAGCAATAAGGGCCATATTTTTGGGGCAATGTGGTCGTTAATGAAAATTTTGTGCCATGATTTGGGTTAATACAAGGGATATTAGATGAATTCTTGATATTGATCGATTTTTAACAAAATATTATTGATATTTATTCAGTGAACAAATCCAAAATTACATAATCCTAGTACTGTATTCGTAATATTCTTGCAAAATTATAGGGCAGTCAAACTCGGTATTATTTTTGAGTACAATCTGAGAAAATAAGCAATCAAATACTATTATAAACGATAACAATGAATATATTTGTAACATATAGAATCTCTCTTATAGCAGCAGTATTCGCGCTAATATCGTTGGTTTGTGGGTGCGCAACAACTCCAAATTCGAAAACTTTAACTAATAAAAAGGCAATCATCCAATCTGAGCAATCTATTTCCGAAACGAACAAAGAAAAAAACAAAAAACCTATTGTTGAAAGACCAAAAATTAAACTTACTGAGGATATTCTCTTTGAGGTTTTAATCGCTGAGATTGCTGGTCATCGTGGAAAAATTGATACTGCAACTAGTTATTACTTAGATTTAGCAAGAAAAACACTTGATCCTGCCATAATAGAACGCGCTACAAGGATTGCAGTTTTTGCACGTGACGATGTTGCTAGCTATGAGGCGGCTAGCCTTTGGGTTGATGTAGACCCTAAAAATCCAGATCCACATCAAATTTTGACAGTAATGTACTTAAGGCAAGGCAATCTTAATGAGGCACTTCGTCATCTTGAAATTATTTTAGATGCATCTGAAGGAGAGTTTGATCAGAAATTATGGATGGTCGCAAATTTCCTTGGCGGTGAAGAAGACAAATCTAGGGTAATAAAGTTAATGGAAAACTTAATGGATAAACATATGAATGATGTCGATGCATTGTATGCTTATGCACATGTTTCATCTCGTATGGGTGATATCGAACGCGCAGAGTCATTATTCGAAAAAATACTAGAACTAAAGCCAGAGAATGAAACTGCAGCCATGGCTTATATAGCTTTGTTACAAAGAAAGGGAGATATTAATAAAGCTTTGAATTGGCTCAAGTCTACTTTGAAAATACACAAAGATAATTTTGATTTACGTATGGCATATGCAAGATTATTAACAGGCGAGAAACGTTTTTATGAAGCACGAAACCAATTTGAACTCCTTTATAATAAAACCCCAGATAATACAGATTTACTTTATGCTCTTGGTTTGTTATCTCTACAAGAGAATCAACTTACTAAGTCTGAAAAATATTTCAAAAGGCTAATCGAATTAAAAAAGCATATATTTGATGCAAATTATTATCTAGGTCGAATAGCAGAAGAAAAGAATGAACTAGATAAAGCAAATAATTTTTATCATAGTGTTCATGGTGGTGAAAATTATTTTGATGCATTTATTCGTATAAGCCTTATTTTTGCTAAACAAGGAGATGTTGAAAAAGCCCTTACTAATATTCGTTCTATAGAAAAACCAAAAGATGAGAACCGTAATATCTTAATACAGGCAGAATGCGAAATATTAATCGAAGAAAAGCGTTTTGAAGAAGCTTTAGATATTTTTAATAAAGCGATTCAAGAGAAGAGTCATCCAGACCTTCTTTACTCTCGCGCAATGCTTGCTGAAAAAATTAATCGTTTTGATATTTTAGAAACTGATTTGGTATCTATTATTGGGAAAGATCCTGATAACGCAACGGCATTAAATGCACTAGGGTACACACTTGCAGATAGAGGCGAGCGTTTGGATGATGCATATAATTATATTAAACGCGCATATGAACTAAGCCCAGGAGATTTCTATATTTTAGATAGTATGGGTTGGGTACTTTATAGACTTGGTCGATTAGATGAGGCAATTGATTTTTTGCAAAAGGCTTTTGATTTGAGGAATGATCCTGAGGTAGCGGCTCATCTTGGTGAGGTTCACTGGATTATGGGTAATAAGCAAGCCGCTAAAGCTGTATGGGAAACTGCGTTACAAGATACACCAGCAGACGATAGATTATTAAAAGTCATTGAACGTTTTTCACCTTGAAAAGAATAGTTTTATTTTTCCCGATAATATTAGTAGTTAGTGCTTGTAGTTCATTACCCGAACTTGATAATAATATACAGTCACAGGGATGGATTGACCACCAAGCTTCTATTAACAAAGTAGAATCTTGGAAGATTAAGGGGCGAGCAGCCGTTCGAGACGATAGTAGCAGCGCTTCATTTGTTTTACATTGGGAGCAATTTAATTCAAATTATGAGTTAAGGCTTATTTCATCATTAGGTCAAGGAACTTATCTATTAAAAGGATCAGAAAAAAAAGCCACTATTCAAACTCCAAAAAATAAAATCTTTACGGCTGATACTGCTGAACAATTAATACAGGATAAGCTTGGTTGGGATATTCGCCTTGCCGGTCTTAAATATTGGCTGAGAGGTATACCAGAGCCAAATGTAGAATATAGCCAACTTTTACTCGATGCACAGGGTCGATTATCAGATATGAAACAATCTGGATTTACTATTAGTATTTTACGTTATGCGAAGAAAAAAAATGTTTCATTGCCTGAAAAAGTATTTATTAGAAAAAGAGATATTCAACTTAGGTTAGTAATACAAAATTGGGAAATATAAACACGTGATAAGCTTAGGGTGGCCAGCGCCGGCAAAATTAAATTTATTTTTACATATTACAGGACAAAGACAAGATGGTTATCATTTATTACAAACAGTTTTTCAGTTTATACAGCTAATAGATGTTATTGATTTTACTATTTTAGAATCAGGTTTGGTGAGAAGAAGTTCAACATCTTTAAAAATTGATGAATGCGATGATCTGGTTATAAAGGCCGCCCAAAAAATTAAAAAAAGAAGCGGTTCAAAGCTTGGGGTAGATATTAGCGTTAAAAAAAATATACCTATTGGGGGGGGGTTGGGTGGCGGTAGTTCAGATGCCGCAACTACTTTAGTTGCTTTAAATGAATTATGGCAGACAGGATTATCTATTGATGAATTATCTGAAATTGGTTTATCACTAGGGGCTGATATTCCTTTTTTTATTAATGGGAATGCAGCCTGGGCTGAAGGTGTTGGGGATAAACTGACCCCAATTGATCTAGATGAATGTTTTTATTTAGTAATATACCCAAATTGCGGTATTTCGACTGAGGCTGTTTTTGAAGCAAGTGATTTGACACGGAATACACCTCGAATCACAATACGCGACTTCCACGATGGCAATGGGAAAAATGACTGTGAGTCGTATGTTAGAAATCATTATCGCGATGTTTCAGAGGCCTTAGATTGGTTAGGGGAATATGCCTCTTCAAAATTAACAGGCACCGGGGCTTGTTTATTTGCTCAGTTTTCAGATGAAAATGAAGCCAATGAAGTAAAATATAAGTTGCCCACAAAGTGGCAAGGATACGTTGTTAAGGGTATAAATAAATCACCTTTATTGGGACGATTGATTCACGAAAAAACAAGACAGTAAAATCTAGTTTTTAAATATGTAAGTAAATTATGATTATTTTGGGGTGTAGCCAAGCGGTTAAGGCACAGGGTTTTGATCCCTGCATTCCCAGGTTCGAGTCCTGGCACCCCAGCCAAAATTATTTAATTGCCTGGAGATGATAGCGACCATGACTATTTCAAATATCATGATATTTAGCGGAAATGCCAATCCAAATCTGGCATTGAAAACAGTCGAATTTTTAAATATGCCACTCGGAAAAATAACTGCGGGAAAATTTAGTGATGGTGAAGTTATGGTTGAAGTGAATGAGAATGTCCGTGGCAGAGATATTTATATAATGCAGCCAATCTGTGCGCCAACAAATGATAATTTGATGGAATTACTGGTTATCGCAGATGCCCTACGGAGAGCCTCTGCTGAACGGATAACAGCCGTTATTCCTTATTTAGGATATGCTCGACAGGATCGTCGTTCGCGTTCTTCACGAGTTCCGATTACGGCAAAAGTGGTCGCGAATATGATTGCTTCAGCGGGTATTGATAGGGTTTTGACCGTCGATTTACATGCTGACCAGATTCAAGGTTTTTTTGATATACCTTTAGATAATGTCTATGGGTCACCCGTTTTGTTAGGGGATATCTGGAAGCATAAATACCCTGATTTAATAGTTATCTCGCCAGATGTTGGAGGCGTGGTCAGAGCGAGAGCCTTAGCAAAGCGGCTGGATGATACAGATTTGGCGATTATTGATAAACGTCGCCCAAACCCAAATGAATCTGAGATTATGAATATTATTGGTGATGTTAATGGAAGAACATGCGTCATAATTGATGATCTGGTTGATACAGCAGGAACGTTAGGCAATGCAGCAGGGGCATTGAAGGATTTTGGGGCAAAAAAAGTAGTTGCTTATTGTACTCACGCGGTACTATCGGGCAATGCTGTAAAAAATATTGAGAATTCTATGCTTGATGAATTGGTAGTAACCGATACAATTCCGCTTCGCTCAGAGGCAAAAACCTCAGATCGTATAAGGCAACTTAGTGTAGCCGGTATGTTAGCTGAAAGTATTCGACGTATAGCTGAGGGGGAATCACTAAGCTCAATGTTTTTGGACTAGTTTGTTAACTTATGTCGTTTCTTTGATTGGTCGCGATCAAAGGGTAAAGAAATAATTATTTAGGAGTAGTAAAGATGAATGAATTCGAACTTATTGCTGAACTACGGGAAGATGTAGGTAAGGGTGCGAGCCGCCGCCTTCGCCGTGATGGCAAATTACCTGGTATTGTCTATGGTACCGATAAGAATGTTAATATGATCATGTTCAATCATAATGAAATAATGCATCATCTGGAACAAGAAGCGTTTTACTCGCGCGTTCTTACGCTAAAAATCGGCAAGACAAAAGAAAAAGTTGTATTGAAAGATTTGCAACGCCACCCATTTAAACGCTCATTACTGCATATTGATTTGCAACGTGTGGACGAGGAACAATCACTTACTATGCGAATTCCACTTCACTTTATAAATGAAGAGAAATGTATAGGAGTGAAACAAGATGGCGGCGTAATTAGCCATCTTATGACAGAGATTGAGATTGTTTGTTTGCCAAAAGACCTTCCAGAATATCTTGATGTAGATATGTTAGAAGTAGGTATAAATGAGGCGTTACATCTTACTGATATAAAATTACCAGAAGGTGTGCAGCTCTACAGTATGTTGCATGGCGGGGACGAAGCACAGCCAGTAGTATCTGTTCATATTCCAAAAGTTAGTGCTGCTGATGAAGCTGCTGAAGCTGCTGAAGCTGCTGAGGCTGCTGAAGCTGCAGAAGGCGCTGAAGGCGCAGAAGGTGTTGACGTAACGGCCGAAAGTGCTGACGCTTCCACTAAAGAAGAAACCGAACCCCAGGATAGCGAAAGCTAATTACCTGGTATTACCAGGTGTCGAAGCAATTAAAATTAATTGTCGGATTAGGAAACCCTGAGTCTGAATATACAGAGACACGACATAATGCTGGTTTTTGGTTTGTTGATATATTAGCAGAAAAACTTTCTCTTCATTACACCCACGATAAAAAGTTTCAATCTGAACTATGTCGCTATCAAAACAAAGCTATTGATTGTTGGCTGTGTAAACCACAGACCTATATGAATGAAAGCGGAACTGCGATACAGGCGTTAATGAACTATTACAAGATACCAATAAATCAAATATTAGTTGTTCATGATGAGATTGATCTTGATGTTGGTAATTTACGTTTTAAAACTGCTGGGGGGCATGGCGGCAATAATGGTATAAGAGATATTATTAATAAAGTAGGGAAACAAAATTTCAGTCGTTTGCGTATTGGTGTCGGACATCCTGGGGACCCAGATAAAGTTGTATCCTATGTTTTAAGCAGACCTGATTATGACGATAGGGCTAATATACGAAATAGTATAAATACAGTTGTAGATGAATATAAAAAACTGTTCGATGGAGAAATCCAGGAATTAATGAATCAAAATAATAAAAGAAATAAGATAGATTAATTTGGTATATTTTTTATGGGTTTTAAATGTGGAATTATTGGCTTACCCAATGTTGGGAAATCGACTCTTTTCAATGCGCTAACCAAATCGACAATAGAAGCAGAAAATTATCCCTTTTGCACAATTGAACCCCACGTCGGTATTGTTGCTGTTCCTGACTCACGACTACAGCAATTAGCTGAGATAGTTAAGCCAGAAAAAATTATTCCTGCTTATATGGAGTTTGTTGATATTGCTGGTTTAGTTGAGGGCGCATCTAAAGGCGAGGGACTGGGAAATAAATTTCTCGCTAATATTCGTGAAACTCACGCTGTTGTCCAAGTAGTTCGTTGTTTTGATGATGATAATATTGTTCATGTCTCAGGCAAAGTTGATCCGATATGCGATATTGAAGTTATCAATACTGAGCTCTGTCTGGCAGACTTAGAGACCGTTAATAATGCACTTGAGAAAGTAAATAAATTAAGCCGCAGCGGTAATAAGGATGCAAAGATAGAGTTAGAGGGACTAAAAGAATTAATAGCACATCTAGATAAAGGTTTGCCAATACGCACAATGAATATACCAGAGTCCCATAATCATATAATTAAAGATTTACATTTATTAACTCAAAAACCAATTTTATATATAGCAAATATTGAAGAAGATGGCTTTGGTTCAAATCCGTGGCTAGAAAAACTACAAGTATTTTCAGAAAGTGAAAATTCGCATTTAATACCGGTCTGCGCAACAGTTGAATCAGAAGTATCGGAAATAGATGAGGGTGATGAAAAAATAGAATTTCTTAAGGCATTAGGCATGGAAGAGCCAGGACTTGATCGCATTATCAAATCGGGTTATCAATTATTAGGACTACAAAATTACTTTACGGCGGGACCTAAAGAAGTACGCGCGTGGACTATCGCTATCGGAACAACTGCACCAAAAGCGGCCGGGGTTATCCATACAGATTTTGAACGTGGTTTTATTCGTGCTGAAGTAACATCGTTTATGGATTATATTGCATACGCTGGAGAGCAACGCGCAAAGGATGCTGGTAAATGTCGATCAGAAGGGAAGGATTATATTGTCAATGACGGGGACGTGATTTTATTTAGGTTTAATGTTTAGATCATAATGAAATAGTTATGAGTAAATTTTCAAATAAAAAAATACCACCTGAGCCTGTTAAGCCAGAGGATTCGGAATGTTGTAATCGCGGTTGTGAAAACTGTGTTTTTGATTACTATGAGCGCGCGCTCAAAGCTTGGAAAAAGAAAATTAGTCATCTATATCTAAATAATAAACTTTAATTTTGATTAATTAAAGAAAAGTCGTTTCAATTCTTCTCCAGGATCTTCAGTTTTCATGAATGTCTCGCCTATAAGGAATGCATTAACATTATTCTTTTGCATTAATTCAATATCTTCGCGTGAACGTATACCACTTTCAGTTACAACCGTTCGGTCTTGGAAAACATCGGTTAAAAGATTTAATGTAGTATCCAAACTCGTTTCGAATGTATGTAGATTTCTATTATTAATACCAATGAGCGGAGTTCGTAGCATCATTCCGCGCTCCAATTCTTCTCGATCATGAACTTCCACCAAAATATCAAGTCCAATTTCACTGGCAACTCCCACAATTTCTTGTGCTTGCATGTCTGATAATGCTGAGATAATTATTAATATACAATCTGCGCCAATGACTTTAGCTTCGTGAACTTGGTAGACATCAATCATAAAATCTTTACGCAATATCGGTAATTTACAGGCATCATGAGCTTGTTTTAAATACTCATCAGAACCTTTAAAAAACTTAACATCCGTTAGTACCGATAAACAACTCGCGCCCGCAGCTTCATAACTTTTTGCTATAACATCCGGTTTAAAATTTTCACAGATAATTCCCTGACTAGGTGAAGCTTTTTTTATTTCTGCAATAATGCCTGGACTATTATTATTAATGTTTGATATCAGGTTATTAGTAAAGCCACGTGTTGGAGGACAATCCTCAGAACGATGTTTTAATTCCTTCGGTGAAATTTTTCTTTTTGTATGTTCAATGTACTCAATTTTGTAGTCGAGTATCTTTTTTAAAATATCAGGTTTGTCTTTTGTCATATAATCTTAAGTATTAAAAGATTGACTGTATTGAATTAGCATTTCCAATTTATTTTTTGCAGCACCTGATTCAATAACATCTAGCGCCTTATTAACCCCATCATTTATTGAATTACAAATACCAGCAGCATAAATTGATGCCCCCGCATTTATACTAACAATGGCTTTTGCCGCATTATCATTATTATCAAGAACAGATTTCATCATAGTTAAACTTTCATTTGTATTTTTAACGGATAATTCTTCAATGTTATATTTTGATATACCAAAACTATCTGGCGAAATTTCATAATTTTTTATTTTACCATTTTTTAATTCTGCAATTAATGTTTTTGCAGATATACTAATTTCATCCATCCCATCTTCTGAGTGAACAACTAAAACATGATTACTACCAAGTTGTTTTAATGTTTCAGCTAAAGGATTTAACCATTCTTTACTGAATACGCCGATAACTTGATTCGGTGCTCCAGCCGGGTTAGTTAGCGGGCCTAGTACATTGAATAGTGTTCTTACTCCGAGTTCTCGTCGTGGGCCAATAGCATGTTTCATTGCACTATGATGCATCGGCGCGAACATAAAACCGATACCAACATTTTCTATACAACTAGCCACTTGTTCTGCATTTAATTCTATATTAATTCCCGCTGCCTCTAAAACATCCGCACTTCCAGATTTACTAGACACAGAGCGGTTCCCATGTTTCGCTACTCTAGCTTCACTAGCCGCAACAACAAAAGCCGAAGTTGTTGAAATATTGAATGTATTTGAACTGTCACCTCCTGTGCCACAAGTATCAATGAGGTTAGTTTTATCCACATCGACCTTTACGACTAATTCTCTCATGACTTCTGCTGCGGCAGTAATTTCATCAACAGTTTCACCTTTTATGCGAAGCGCAACTAATAAACCACCGATTTGCGCAGATGTAGCGTTGCCCTGCATTATTGTTTGCATGACACTATTCATATCTTCACGATTTAAATCTATATGATTGATAACATTATTAATTGCTGTCTGAATGTCCATTAGTTATATACTTAATATTTATCTAATTATTCTTTAAAAGAAAATTTCTTAATAGTTCGTGACCATATGAGGTTAGTATAGATTCAGGATGAAACTGAACACCAGATATCAAGAAATCTTTATGTTTGATGCCCATAATTTCATTAACATTGCTATTTTCATTATTCGTCCACGCAGTAATTTCAAAACAATCTGGCAGCGAATCTTTTTCGACTACTAAAGAATGATAACGCGTTGCAGTAAATGGATTTTCGAAATCTTTAAATACGCCTGTTCCTTTATGATAAATATCTGATGTTTTACCATGCATAATTTTTTTTGCATGGATTATTTTTCCTCCAAAGGCTTGTCCTATACTTTGATGTCCTAAGCAAACACCCAATATTGGTATTTCTTTTTTAAAATTATTAATAACATCAATAGATATGCCAGCTTCATTAGGAGTACAAGGCCCAGGAGAAATAACAATATAAGAAGGAGATAACTCTTTAATTTCGTCAACGGTAATCTTATCATTTCGATACACACGGACATCCTGTCCAAGTTCGCCAAAATATTGAACCAAGTTATAGGTAAAAGAATCATAATTGTCGATCATCAGTAACATAATATTCTCTCTGTTACGTTAGGCCTTTTTCAGCCAAACTAACAGCTTTAAAGATGGCGCGTCCTTTATTCATTGTTTCATCCCATTCATTTTTTGGTATTGAGTCAGCGACAATGCCTGCACCCGCTTGGATATGTAGAGTCTTATCTTTAATGACAGCAGTTCTTATTGCAATTGCAGTATCCATATTTCCGTTCCATGATATATAACCAACTGCTCCCGAGTAAACTCCTCGTTTTACGGGCTCAAGTTCATCAATAATTTCCATAGCCCTAATTTTCGGCGCACCAGAAACAGTTCCGGCAGGGAAGGTGGAGCGCAAGACATCCATAGCATTCATTCCTTTTTTTAGCTCACCTGTCACATTAGAGACGATATGCATAACATGTGAATACCGTTCAATTATCATTTTATCAGTCAAAGTAACACTTCCCATATCAGCAACCCGACCTAGATCATTTCTGCCAAGGTCTATTAACATTAAATGTTCTGCTAATTCCTTTGGATCTTCTAAGAGATCTTTTTCCAACGCAAGATCATCCGATTTCGTTTCGCCACGTGGTCTTGTTCCCGCAATAGGCCTCACTGTTACAATATTATCTTCGAGTCTAACTAGTATTTCTGGAGATGACCCTACGATCTGAAAATCTTCTAAATCCAGAAAATACATGTAAGGAGAAGGGTTAAGCGAACGAAGCGCTCTATATAGGTTTATTGGTTTTGATTGGAATGGTATGGATAATCTTTGTGATAGTACAACTTGCATTGCATCACCATTAACAATGTAATCTTTTATAGTATCGACGGCTTTCTCATAATTTTTTTGAGTGAAACCAGAAACAAAGTCATCTTCATTAACATCACGAGAATTATCTGATTGCGATTTATTGTTTTTGTTATCACGAAGCATTCCACTTATATCATCAAGTCGTCGTAGTGCATTTGAGTAAGCATCATTTTTTTTTGGATCCGCATGCACTATGATAAATAGTTTTCCGCTCAGATTATCGAACACAACGACTTCATCAGACACCATTAATAATATATCTGGAGAGCCAATTGGATCTTCTTTGTTATTCTTATTTAATTTAGGCTCAATGTAACGAATTGTTTCATAACCAAAATAACCTACTAAACCGCCACTAAAACGTGGCATACCCTCAATTTGCGCAACTTTATATGATTGTTGAATTTTCTCAATTTCTTTAAGAGGATCATTAGTATTGTATTTATCAATAAGTTTACTATTTTCGGTAATTTTTATTTTTTCACCAGTTACAGAAATTATTCTTTTGGCAGGTAAACCAATTATGGAGTAACGCCCCCATTTTTCACCACCTTCTACTGATTCAAACAAATAGGAATACGGAAAGTTACATATTTTTGTATAGGTACTAAGTGGCGTATCAAGATCTGCTAACACTTCACGCATTAGAGGAATACGGTTGTATCCCTTTTTAGCAAGTTTATTAAAATCATTTTTGCTAATCATACTATTTAATAAAGAAAATATTCATATTTTAGAAAAAGGCTAAGCAAAATCTATTTTTCCATTTTAATGGGTATGAGATAAATCAATATATCAGTTATTAGCTAGCGCTATCTGTTCTCGCATCATTGCGATTGTTGATCCATAATTGTCTGTTTCAAAAATAGCAGATCCAGCAACGAAAGTATCAGCACCGGCTTCAGCAATTTTACGAATGTTATCAATTTTGACACCACCGTCGATCTCAAGGCGAATATCATATTTTGATTTATCAATTATTTCTCTCGCATGGCTAAGTTTATCCAAAACGGGTTCAATGAAGGATTGTCCACCGAACCCAGGATTAACTGACATTAGTAGTACAATATCGATTTTATCAAGAACACGACCGAGAATATCAAGAGGTGTGGCTGGGTTAAATACTATCCCTGATTTGCATTCACACTGACGAATTAATTCTAATGTATGTTCAATATTTTCAGATGCCTCTGGATGAAAAGTAATATAGTCAGCACCAGCTTCAGCAAATTCTGGGATTATTCTATCCACCGGCTTAATCATTAAATGTACATCTAATGGCGCTACTATGCCAAAATTACGCAGGGCTTTGACGACAATTGGACCAAAAGTTAAATTAGGCACATAGTGATTATCCATAACATCGACATGGATGAAATCTGCACCTGCCGCTAAAACAGATTTGGTTTCTTTTCCAAGGTTAGACATGTCAGCAGACAATATTGAAGGGGCAATTACAGCGTTATGCATTTAAAATAATCCATTCTTGATTTGTGGAGCAGGTAACTTTACCTGATAAGCATTACCATAGCCACTATCCGCTATTTTAAGGATTAAATTTCTGGGGTATCTAGATTAAATGAAGCGAAAATTATATATGGGTATATTTTTTTATCTATTTCTGAATACTTTTATTGTTGAAGGCAATTCATCAGATTATAACTGGGAAAAAAGAATATCGACTGGCGTAGCAGAAAAGGCCAAAGCAACTGAGTTGCTTTGGCTCGAAACAACAAATAGTAGTTTCCTCGCTCTTTTTAACAGTCTAAATAGCGAAGAAACAAAAAGTGCAGTGATTATTCTACATTCAATAGGCGGACATGCTGATTGGCCTGAAGTTATTTCACCATTAAGAAAAATGTTGCCAAAATTTGGTTGGACGACTTTATCAATACAACTACCTCTAATCTCACCAGAAAATAATATTCAAGAATATGGAAGTACGTTTCAAGAAACTCAACATAGAATTATTGCGGCGGTAAAATTATTACAAAAGCGTGGATTTACCAAGGTTGTTCTTATTGGACATGGTTTTGGCGCATTATCATCATTGGTATATCTTGAAAAAGAAAATTCACAAAATATTGACGCCATGATTGCGATTAGTTTACAAGGCTATGTTTATATAAAGCCTTCGATTAACATATTAAGATTAATTGAAAGAATAAAGATACCTATGTTTGATATATATGGCAGTTTAAATTTCAAAGAAAGCGTGGAATCCGCACCTGACCGCCGGCTTGCATCAAAAAAAAGTGGTAACTATTTATATACTCAGATTGAGGTAAAAGACGCCGATCATTACTTTAATAATATGGAAAATGATTTGATAAAAAATATTGTTGATTGGTTAAAAAAACATATTAATTTGCCCACCCCTTCTAGCAATGCTGCGTCAAAGCCCACTCAATATGTTCACTAACTAATGCAGAAGAATTATCTTGACGTTTCTTTAGTGCATTAATTACTTTTTTCGAGGTAGGCGCGTTTCCTAGACCAACAGCAATATTCCTTAGCCAACTTTCGTAGCCTATTCTTTTTATTGCAGATCCTTCTGTTCGTTTTTGAAATTCTGTTTCTGTCCATGAAAATAAATCGATCAAATTAGCAGCATCTAGTCCATGTCGGATACGAAAATCATCTTCATCAGAATTTTTAGAAAATTTATTCCAAGGACAAATTAATTGACAGTCGTCACAACCATACACCCGATTACCAATCATTTTTCGAAATTCTTCAGGAATTCTGCCACGTAGTTCGATAGTTAAATATGAAATACAGCGTCGCGCGTCAATTTCCATTTCTCCAACAATTGCATTTGTTGGGCAAATATCAATACATGCATTGCAAGTCCCGCAATGATTTTCCTTAAATGGAGTATCAATTTCAAGCGGCAAATTCGTATATATTTCGCCCAGAAAAAACCATGAGCCAGCTTGCGGGTTTATCAGATTACTATGTTTACCTATCCAACCAAGTCCTGCGTTTCTAGCCAAAGCTTTTTCTAGTACTGGGGCACTATCAACAAAACAACGATATCCAAAATCGTTATAGTGTTCATGAATTTTATTTGCTAATTTTTTTAAGCGCCGCCGAATTAATTTGTGGTAATCACGTCCTGTCGCATATCGTGATATATATGCGAGTTTTGTATTTTTTAAAACTTCAATAGGATGCTTACTTGAAGGAGGCATATAATCCATTCTTGCAGAGATAACACTTGAGGTGCCGGGAATTAGGTCATTCGGGCGACTACGTTTAGTGCCATGAGACGCCATATAGGACATTTCTCCATGTCTTCCCTTAGAAAGCCAATTAATAAGATATGCCTCATCTTGATGTAGATCTGCTGTAGTAACACCAATTTGTTGGAATCCTAGTTCAGCTCCCCATTTTTTTATTTCTTTAGATAGTTCGAGTTTGTTCATTTTTATACTTGCAATACCATTTTTTATATTTTGTAATGCACTTATCTTTTATATATTAATATATTCGTAAGTATCATAATCATAATTAGGACTAAAATTAATGTTTAATTTTATTAACACATGGTATAGACGGTATTTTACTGATCCACAAGCATCACTATTAGTAATTCTTTTGGCATTTGGTCTAATTATTTTCTTGACCATGGGTAAAATGCTCGCACCATTATTAGCAGCATTAGTTATTGCTTATCTGCTTGAAGGCGCAGTATCTAAATTGCAAATGAAAGATATGACACGATTTGCATCAGTAAATATAGTTTACTTATTATTTTTAGTTTTTATGGCATATATATTATTTGGTTTGATGCCACTTCTTTCTAGACAAGTTAGTCAATTTTTTCAAGAAGTTCCTGAAATGATTAGAAATATTCAAGAATTACTTTTGCGTCTTCCTGAGCAATATCCAGATTTAATTTCAGAAGAATATGTATGGGAATTGAATTCAAATATTCGTGATAGTTTCAGTGAACTAGGCCAAAGTGTATTATCATTCTCACTAGCATCTATGCCCGCAGTTATAACTATTCTTGTTTATTTAATTTTAGTGCCGCTTATGATTTTTTTCTTTTTAAAAGATAAGAAAATAGTAATTGAATGGCTAGCACGTTTTTTACCAAAAGAAAGGCAACTGGTAGATGAAATATGGATTGAAATGGATGCTCAAATTGGAAACTATGTTCGTGGGAAATTTAATGAGATTTTGATTGTTGGTGGTGTTTCATATGTTGCCTTCGTTATTCTAGGATTAAATTATGCTTTTTTGCTTGCGATGATTGTTGGGATATCAGTTTTGATTCCTTACATAGGGGCGGCAATAGTAACTTTACCAATCGCTTTAGTTGGTTATTTTCAATGGGGATTGACTTCTGATTTTACATGGTTAATGTTAAGTTATTTTATTATTCAATTTCTCGATGGAAATGTTTTAGTTCCTATTCTATTCTCCGAGGCGGTTAATTTACATCCGTTGGCAATTATTGTTTCGATACTAGTGTTTGGAGGACTTTGGGGTTTTTGGGGCGTATTTTTTGCAATACCATTGGCAACTTTAGTAAAGGCTTTAATAAATGTATGGCCTATACATGAAGACAATATTAAAGTAGTTAAGAGAAAATAGTTTTAAAAAAATTAATTAAAAAATTAAATCAATGCATAGATAATAGAATAAGTTTAATCTTTAAGTCTTATAAAATTATTTAATTTTCTTTAGTTCTTCAAGTACATCTTCTATATGGCCTTTTACTTTTACTTTTCGCCATTCGTTTCGAAGAATACCTTTTTTATCAATTAAGAATGTAGATCTTTCAATACCCATTACTTTTTTACCGTACATATTTTTTACTTTTATTACATCAAAAATTTTACAAAGTATTTCATCTTCATCAGAAAGTAAATCAAAAGGAAAGTTTTGATCTTTTTTAAATTTTTCATGTAAAGTTATTTTGTCTCTAGATACACCTAATATTTTTGTATTGCGCGAAGAAAATTTACGAATATTATCACGAAAATTTTGCCCTTCTAATGTACAGCCTGGTGTAGCATCCTTAGGATAAAAATAGATAATAACGTTTTTACCTTTTAGTCCAGCGAGTGTTACTACTTTATTGCCAGTTGAAGGCAAACTAAATTCTTGTACTTTTTCACCAATTTTAATTTTTTTTATACCCATGATTAGTTTTTCTAAAAATTTATTTTAAGGGCTCCATTATTGTATCAAGATTGAATTGGTCACAAAATTCGGTAAATTCACCACGTATAGTAGCAATAGATGAGTTTGAAGGTATGTGTACAATCATATGTAACGCAAACATTTCTTTGCCGGTTTGTGATGCTTGATATGTGCTGGTAGATATTTTTTTAATGAGTAAATTACTATTTATTATAAAATCAGTAATGTCATACATTATGTTCGCATGGCCAGGCCCAACGATATCAATTACGTACGGCATATAGTCAGCTTGCAATTTTTCAATTTCAGTTCTTTTCTTTTGAATGATTATATTGTACTCGTTTTCTAATTTGGTCAGCATATCTTCCATTTTTGCAATGGCATTCCAGGACCCTGAAAACAAGAATATCGCAGATAAATATTGCCCGACAACCTTAAAATGACAATCAATGACGTTACATTGACTGGTTTTTGCTAGTTTAGAAAACTTTCGGATATTTTCGTTGGTATTGTCTGCAAGAATGTTTACGACAAGATAATTTTCCATTTTTTTATTTTAGTTTGATTCAAGTTATTTTCTTGATTGTGATGAAATTTTGATATAAAACACCTAAGTTGATTGTGTTTTCTGACCTTTAAAATTTTATTCTTGTCATAACATCACAACATTGAGTACCATACACGCTTTTTCTAATTAGATATAATAATTATTTACAATGTTTACTGGAAGTATTGTTGCTATTGCTACCCCAATGCAGGCTGGAGTAGCCCCTGATACTGCGCTTGATTTTAAAGCCTTAGAGCAATTAATTGAGTTTCATATCGAGCAAGGCACAACAGCTATTGTCTCTGTTGGTACAACAGGGGAGTCTGCAACCCTAACTGAGGATGAGCACTGTGAGGTTATTAAAAAAACAGTGAAAATCACGAAGGGAAGAATCCCGGTAATTGCTGGAACAGGCGCTAATTCTACAATTGAAGCTATTTCATTAACGAAATGTGCAAAGGAAGTTGGCGCAGATGCCTGTTTATTGGTCACGCCTTATTATAATAAACCAACTCAGGCAGGTTTGTTTCAACATTATAAGGTAATTGCAGAAACTGTTAACATCCCACAGATTCTTTACAATGTGCCAGGAAGAACTGCCTGTGATATGTTACCAGAGACAATCATTCAATTAGCATCGATCGATAATATTATAGGGGTGAAAGAGGCAACCGCAGACTTAAATCGCGTAAAAGAGATACGCGAGAGCACACACGATGACTTTCTTTTACTTAGTGGAGATGATGAAACAACAAAGGATTTTATTCTAGCAGGCGGTGATGGAGTAATTTCCGTGACAGCAAATGTTGCTCCAAAAAAAATGCATGAAATGTGTATATTTGCATCAAGAGGTAAGGCCGATGAAGCAAATAAAATAAATGAAACGCTTGAGGGTCTTCATAAAAAATTATTTATTGAATCAAACCCAATCCCAGTAAAATGGGCTTTAAATAAATTAGGATTAATACAATCTGGCATTAGGCTTCCAATGACATGGTTAGAACAGTCATCTGAAGAAGAATTATTAAATGCCATGAAACAAGCGGGTATTGTATAATAGTATTATGAAGAAGCACCGGAATTTAATTTTACTTAATTGTATTATTTTCATCTTTGGATGTGAGAGTTTGCCGAGTTTCGATGATGTATTACCGGACAAACGCACTACTTACAGTAAAAGCAGGGATTTACCGGAGTTAGAAGTGCCACCCGACTTAACTGTTACCAAAGGTAAATATTCTTCAGACATCCCAAGTGATCGGGAATCAACGTCACTAAATGAATTCAAAAGGCAACGCTCAATAAAGGGGGATGATGACGGCATTATTTTAGGATCAGGAAATTTTGAAGATGAGCAGTGGGTAGCACTGAGAGGGACATCGGTTGATTTATGGCCTAAATTACGTGAATTTTGGCAGAACAATGGACATATAATTTTTTTAGATGACCCAGAACTGGGTGTACTAGAAACTGATTGGAAAATAACCGAACAAACAAAACAAAAATTTAAAATTCTCACTGAGCCTTCAGAAGGAGGGGGGACCATCTTATTTTTATCTAGTGAAAGGCAAGAACTATCAGAAGGAGATTGGTTAGATAGTCAGCCAGACAAATTAGCAGAGAAAGATATTATTAATAAATTGAATATACATTTTAATAATATCGTGGAAATAAAAGAAAACCGTCCGATAGATAATACTTCTTTAATTAATTCTGATATTCAAAAACCCAGCAAAGAAAAAGCAGAAATATTTAATTCTCCGGAAGGGGGAAGTTACTTGGAGGTAACAGAAAATTTTAGTTTAGTATGGAATAATACTAAGCAAGTATTAGAGCAGGCAGGTTATTTTTTGGAAGCCAGTGATCAGGAAAAAGGAATCTATAGTTTTCGTTATATTAAATCTGAAAAGGAAGAAGAGGAGAAAAGTCTTTTTTCTAGATTGAAATTTTGGGGCGATGATGAAGATGAAGGAGGCATACTTTACCAATTAAGCCTAACAAGCATTAATAATAAAACAGAAATAGTTGTATTAAATGAAAATGGCGAATTACAAACAGAAGGGGATGTGATAAATATTCTCACCACGATAAAAAATTTATATAATAAGGTTTTATAAGATATCTAAATATTTTATTAGTTTTTCTTTCTATACTTTATTAAACGAGCACGTTTATTAATTTGTCTTTTTGTTAAAATATTTCTTTTCCCTTTGTAGGGATTTTCACTTTGCTTAAACTCTATCAGTACAGGCGTCCCCACCAATTTTAATTCTTTTGTAATCGCTTTTGATAAATAGCGTTCATAACTATCAGGAACATTATTTGTTTGATTCCCATGAATAATAAAACGTATTGGGTTTGTATCGCCTAGATGCATATAACGTAACTTTATTCTTCTTCCATTAACGATTTTAGGGGGATGTTTTAAGATTATTTTTTGTAAAATTTCCGTCAGGCGAGATGTCGAAAAATTAATATCAAGTGAGTTAACAATTACATCTATTTTTTTGAATAAGCTATTCACACCAGTGCCATTTAGAGCAGAAATGTAATGATATTCTGCATAATCAATAAAACTAAATTTTCGAGAAAGTTGAGATTTAATTCGATCTTTTTCTATTTTTTCTAACCTATCCCATTTGTTGATTGCAACAATTATAGATTTTCCACTATCTTGAATCATCCCTAATAGCGTACTATCTTGCTCTGTAACACCTTCAATTGCATCAATAACTAAAATAACGATTTTTGCTGATTCTATAGTTTCGAAGGATTTTAATATGCTAAATTTTTCAACGGTATCATTTACTTTACTTTTTCTACGTACACCAGCAGTATCGATAAAGGTATAATTTTTTCCATTTTTTTTTGTTGGAACTTTTATACTATCACGGGTTGTGCCAGGCTGATCGAATGTTAGAACTCTTTTTTCGCCGATAATTTTATTAATTAATGTTGACTTTCCAACATTTGGTTTCCCTAGTATAGAAATGATAAGGTTTTCTTCATCTACTTTATTTTTAGATTCGAAAGATAATTGCCCAACTAATGCGTCGAGTAATTTACTAATTCCATCACCTCTTTTTGCAGATATAGGCCAAATAGAATCTAAACCAAGGCTATAGAAATCATTTAATTCGATACCAGATAAATTACCTTCGAGTTTATTTATAGCAAGGAATATTGGTTTATTTAGCTTACGTAAATTCTTAGCGAGAATTTCATCGACATTTGTGAGGCCAATACGACCATCAACAATCCACACTAATACTGATGATTCTTTAGCAGCAAACATTGATTGTTCTGTCATTAGATCAGCAATATCTTTACTTTCATGATTTATCTCGCCCATCCCACCAGTATCAATAATTAAAAATGAATTTGAATTATGATGCGCAACTCCATATTGGCGATCGCGAGTTATTCCTGGTCTATCAACAACCAACGCATCGCGACTCGAGGTAAGATTATTAAAAAAAGTGGATTTACCAACGTTAGGGCGACCTATGATGGCGACAATTGGTTTCATAGTTATAGTTGATACTTAAGTTGATTTTATTGATATGCAGAAGTTTAAATTTTCAAGATTTATTCTACATCTTCTTCGCTATCATCACTAAATATATTTAGGAATCGCCCAAAAAGAGAATCTTCATTTTCAGATTCTTTTTCAGTATTTTCTATTATTTCTTTATTTGAATTTTTTTCAATAGATACTCGCCTCGATCTTTCGTATGCAGTTTTTTTATCAGCAGATATTGTTTCTTCCGGAACTGATTTTTTATTCTCTAATTCTTTGGTTATATATTTTTCTTCAATATTTTTGTATGTATATGCTGAAAGTGCCCCTGAACTAGAATATACGAACAATATGTCATTTGAATTTATTGGTTGAGTCAAAATAGGGTTATCCCCTATCCGAGTTCTAACAGCAAAATCACCCGTTTCTTTGTCTAGCCAATGCATGTAGCCTTCAACATCACAAACAATAACTTTGTCGCCTAAAATCGCAGGACCTGTAACTTTACGGTTCGCTAGTTTTTCTTGTTTCCAAACCGATGCACCAGTAAATCTATTTAAGGCCCAGACACTACCGTTATCTTCTGTAAGAAAAATATTTTTTTTGTCAGCACTTAATTCTGAGTGAGACGAGATTTCTCTTTGCCAAAGTATTTGTCCAGTTTCTAATGATATGGCCGATACATTTGCTTGAAATGTAGTGACGTATATTATTTTTTCAATAACTAATGGCTGGGCATCAATATCAACCATTCTTTCAAGTTCATTTCTTCCTCTCGAAAAAGCTACTTTTTTTTCCCAGACTAATTTCCCAGTTTTTAATTCGATTACCGCTAAACGCCCATCATCAAATCCTGTTATAATTAATCCATTTGCAATAACTGGACTACTTGTGCCCCGCAGCGATAACGTGGGTACGCTTCGGTCATAAATCCAAAGATGTTTTCCATCAATTGCATCTAAAGCAAAGATTTTTCCATCAATTGTTCTTACTACAACCACGCCATCTGCTTCTCTTGGCGATGACAGCACTTCACTAGATACTTTTGTTCGCCATGCTTCACTACCTGTGTTTCTTGAAAGCGCTAGTATTTCTCCTTCACTAGTGCCTACTAGGACTAAAGAACTACCAGCTCCCGGGCCGCCTGTAATTGATAGACGACTGTCATTGCGCCATACAAAATCACCGCTTTTTATAGTGAGTGCGGCAATATTACCCTTTGGGTCTGCAATAAATATTTGTTCATCTAAAATAGTCGGCGTTATATTGGTAAAAGAATCATCTGTACCTTTCCCGATATTTTGTAACCAAACTTTATTTAATTTTGCAGTTTCGGTGAAATTAATTAATGGAGAAGGAGGTATAGTATTATCCCCCCCACCAGTGTATTCAGATATGGTTTGTTTAATACCACATCCAGTAGAAATGGCGAAGATTAAGCATAAAATTAAAATGCGGAGTTTCACAATAAAATTAAATTCTGCCTAAATCATCTAATTTCATTTGTAGTATTATTTGAGCATCTTCATTATTAGCGCTATTAGCTATTGCCTTTTGATATGCTTCTACTGCTCCTTTAACATTGCCTTGTTTGGCAAAAATATCCCCTCGTAATTCTTCATAGTGAGCAGCAAATTGATTCGGCTTAACTTTTGTTAATAATTCATCCGCAGATTCCAATTTATTATTTGCTATTAGTACTCTTATAAGGCGTAATCTTGTTATATGCTTGAATTCATCACGCGAAACATTATCTAATACAGAGTATAAATACACTTCAGCATTTTCAAGATCACCTGATTCACTTTCCAGTTTCGCTAACATCAATTTTGAAAATACTGCGTACGTACTTGATTCATAATCAGCAATAATATTATTGGCAATGCTACGAATATTATTTGAGTCGTTTTTACGTGACGCGACTAGCAATTGTTCGTATAGAATTGAGGCTGCCTTTGCCTGCATTGCAGTATGGTTTTCATAACTGCGCCAACCAAATATGGCTGTAACGCCTATAATAATACCAGCAATAATTGATTTACCATTTTCATTCCACCATTTTTTTATTGCTTCAACTTGTTCTTCTTCTGTGTTGTATACGTCCAATTTCCATCTCCACTAAAGTATTTTTTTGATAGCTACGCTTATAAAAGGGCGCACATTATAACGCGGGTTTTACTTACTTTGATAAAAGAATTACTATTTTATTGAATTTTTTTAAATAGATAGTGCTTTGCTTAAAAAATTTGATATTTCAGAGTATTTGATGGTTACTTGAGGTTTCTCATCTCTTAAATATTTTACTGTTAGCTCTTTTTTTTCTAGTTCATTTTCCCCCAGTATTAGTGCTATTTCAGCTCCTGATTTATCTGCTTTTTTAAATTGATTCTTAAGACTCCCACCCCCACAATTTGTTAAGATTTTAACATATGGTAGTTGATTGCGAACCTCTTCAGCCAACAAAAGACCAAATTTTCTAACCCCTTCTCCAGCAATTAATAGATAAACGTGAGGCGTATTTTTAGCAACTACATTTTCAAGATCAATCAGTTCTAGTAGACGCTCAATACCTATAGCAAAACCAATTGCTGGCGTTGGAGATGAACCATGATTTTCAATTAAGTCATCATATCGCCCCCCAGCACAAACAGTATCTTGCGATCCTAACGCGTCAGTAGTCCACTCATAAACTGTTTTTCCATAATAATCTAAGCCTCTAACGAGTTTTGAATTTATATTATATTTAATATTTACGTGGTCAAGCAATTCTCTTAGCTCAGCAAAGTGGTCGGCAGACTCAACATCAAGATATTCATTAATATTAGGGGCATTTTTTATTAAAGATTTCATATCAGGATTTTTGCTATCTAATATACGCAATGGGTTTTTTTCAAGCCTTACTAAGCTATCTTCATCAAGGTCATTTCTATTTGATGAAAAATAATCTACTAAAATATTTCTATAATTTAAACGCGATTCAGATGTCCCAAGCGAATTTATTTGAAGATTGACATTTTTTATTTTTAATTGTTTCCATATACGATCACACATCATAATTTGTTCGGCATCGATATCAGGCCCGCTTAAACCAAATGCTTCAATACCTAACTGATGAAACTGACGCTGCCTTCCTTTTTGAGGTTTTTCATAACGAAACATTGGCCCCATATACCAAAGTCGTTGTATTTGATTGTAGAAAAGACCATGTTCAATTCCAGCACGAACACAGCTTGCTGTTCCTTCAGGTCTCAAAGTTAAACTAGATTTATTTTTATCTTCGAAGCTATACATTTCTTTGGAAACAATATCCGTGTTGTTTCCAATTGCCTGCTTAAAAAGTTCTGTTTTTTCTAAAATCGGAAGGCGTATTTCCTTATAGCAGTACTGGCTTAGAATAAATCGGATCGATTTTTCTAAAAATTCCCAGTTTGGAGTTTCATGCATTAAAATATCATGCATACCACGAACAGCCTGCAGTTTTGTCATAAAAAAACACCAATTAATTTCTGAATCATTTTACCAAAGAACAAGAGCGATGTTTCTATTTAAATTCTATTCTTCAGGCAAAGTGAAACGCGCTATCCCAAATTTTATGTATGGCTCAATATCGACTGAACTACCATTAAATTCTATAGAGACTTGATTTGCCGCACCTAACAAGATATCGAATGGCGAATTTCCATTAATAATATAATTTTTTCCACTACGAGCTAGGTCCAGAAATAGACGGCCACCTTCTTCATCATATATTTCTACCCAAGAATCACCAGTTAAATTTAGCACTATCGTATCATTGCTCTGTTGAATATTATGTTCTGAAACTTCATTAATATCTGCCGTGTTCTCAATTTTATCCTGAGTTGTTTTACTTACCACTGGTTCCAATACATTATTATTACTTTCATAATTTGTATCGGCTTTATTAATTGGCCATTGCCAGGAATTTGTATGGTTAATTATCTTATAGTCGATATCAACACCATTTATATTTGTATTTTCATATGTTTTTATATTAGTGATATTTAAATTTTCTTCGGGAGGTTGAACTAAAAAATTATTTTGATACCAAACTAAAATAGACACAGCAACAGTGAGAGCGATAATGTAAGAAAATAATTTAACAGATTTATCACCACTATTTCTTTGAGTTTTTGGTTTTACGTTAGGCAGTATTTCTGGTGTTTTTTCAGGGTTACTTTCTTTGTATAGATTTATGATCGTATCGCCATCGAGATCTAAAACCTTAGCATATGCGCGCAAATAACCTTTTATATAAGTCTCAATATTGAATTTTACATAATCATTTTTTTCTAATGATTCAATTAGCTTTGGATCAAGGTTTAATTGATTTGCAATATTATCAATTGATAAACCAATAACCTCTCTCTTTTTACGTAAAACATTGCCAACAGTTTCACTACTGTCATTTTTCGTTTCGCTGTTAGTTGTTGTATTTATTTCCATTTATGATTGCTACTTACTTTTCTCGACGGCGATTATGCTACTAATTACTCCGTATTGAAATATATTTTAGTTTATCTTTATTTTTCCTTGATTATCAACCATTCACCATTGATCTTTTCTAGTAATAATTCTTTTTTGATACGATCTTTATATGAATCTGATTGATATGTTTGCATAAAATTTACTTTGGCATAATTCTCGCCACGCATACTAATTTTTAAATTGGACAGGGTAATTTTGATAAAACCAGGAGCTAGTAAACGTTCGATTCTTATTTTCTCCCATCTTTTTTTAGTTAATCCTTTTGTGGGTATAAATTCATTTGCATAAGCTGCAAGATATTTATCAACATCTTGTTCAGACCAAGCATTTGCCCATTGATTAACTGAATCGATAATAAATTGTTTGCTAGTTGAAGATACAATTACTTTTTCTTCCTCTAGTGTATTCATACCATTTTCTGCCACTCGTTCCTCAACGATTTGCCAATAAATTATAGGAGTGTGCCTAATAGATTTTATCATAGAACCGCATTCACGTGGCCAAAAGCTATCGGTATAGACGACTCCGTTTATGACCGGAAAATTCAGTTCTTTTTTATTCATTAATAAATCTTTCTTCGTTACATCGTTATATGTATCTGACTTATAGTTTTGTACGAAACTGACTTTCGCATAATCTTCACCGCGCATATCAATTTTTATATCAGATAGAGTTATTTTGATAAACTTTGGTGTACGTATGCGTTTACTTCGCTCGCTCTCCCATTTTTTTCTTTTTAATCCCTTTGGCGCTATAAAATCTTCAGCATAACTAAAAAAATAATTTTCAACATCTTGTGCAGACCAAGCATTTTCCCATCTATAAACAGATGCCATAATTGTTTGTTCATCTATGGCGCTTTTACTTAAATCATTCATTATTCTTTTTTGTGATATATCTTTTGCACTATAATTCATCTCTTTTTGGCAGATATGCGATTTTTTTTCTAGCATTTCGGCATATTCATCTGCTAATTTAGGTCGCGTCTTTTCACTATGATCTTCTACAACACTAACATCAGAGGCATTAACTAGTTCATTTGTAAGTTTTATATTTTTTTCTTGAGGGGCAATCTCATTGAATACTTCTTTTTCCTTATTGGGTAGTACTTCAATTGTTTTATTAGAAACAGTGCTATTTCTTTTTTCATCTGACTCTGAAGCAACTGCGATATCATTTTTTTCTAGGCTGGCAAGTTCATCTGAATCAGGAAAAGAATTTTTTAACAATAATTCATAACTAGAAACCGCATCATTATCACCAAGTTTCTTTTCTATTTGAATTCCTAGTAAAAGTGTTTTTGCATTGTGAGGTATATTTTCTTGATAACGTTGCAGATAGGCCCTTGCCGATAGATAATTTTTTTCCTCAAAATTCATTTCGCTCATTTTGAGTAGCGCTTGAGGAATACGTGGATTTAATTGTAGCGCCTGCCGAAAATATTTTTTTGATTTTTCTATTTGGTTATTTACGTATAAGCATTGACCCGCATTTGTTATTGCAATTTCAGGCGCTTCATATAATGGATTTTCAGCAGCTCTTAAGAATGATCTTTCTGCTTCTTCAAGGCGGCCTTGTTGGCATAGAAAATTTCCATAATTATTAAGTGTTGACGAATCGATATTATTAATAGCTAAAGCCCGTTTAAAATTTTCTTCGGCTTTATTATTGTCTCCAAGCAGTTGGTAAAGTAAGCCTAATACATTATAAGTTGGCGCATAATCAGAATCCGCACTTAATGATTTTTTTAGTTTTTCCAAGGCTTTGTTGTAATCACCTTCCTTGAGGTATGCAATACCAAGATTAAGATTAGTTAAGGCAATTTCATTTGTGGTCTGAGATTCCCTTATTTCTGATGGTTTAATATTTTTATCATAATCATCCTTATGATTACATCCTGTTAATAAAAATAATGTCAAAATAATAATATAAATAATTTTTTTTGTTTTTAACATTAATTTAACTCCGCTGTGTTTTTTTGATGTTTCGTTGATTTAGCAATAAATTTTCCAACAAGTTGACCACATGCCGCATCGATATCATCTCCGCGAGTTTTTCTTGTAATAGCGAATATTCCGGATTTAATTAATACATCTCTAAATGCATTTATCGTTTCTAAATTTGAACAAGAAAAAAATGTTTCTGGAAATTTGTTGAAAGGGATTAAATTAACTTTTGAAGGTATATCACGGAGGCACTTAACAAGATTATGTGCATCTTCTAAGCTATCATTTACATCTTTGAGCATTACATATTCAATAGTGATTGGCTCATCTTCTTTTCCGCTAGTATAACGCTTACATGCAGAGAGTAAATCAAGTATTGGGTAAGAACGATTAATCGGTACAATGTTATCACGTAACTCATTATTACTCGCATGCAATGATATGGCAAGACTCACTTTATTATCCTCTTTGAGACGATCAATGCCAGGAATAATTCCAGAGGTACTCACTGTAATACGTCTTCGAGACAAACCAAAAGCATGGTCATCCGACATCAAATTTATTGCTTTCAAAACGTTATCGTAATTGAGTAACGGTTCGCCCATTCCCATAAAGACAATATTTGTAATCATACGTTTCCCATTCTCAAAATGACCAAGTATTTTGTTGGCAACCCAGACCTGGCCAATAATTTCGCTTGTTGTTAGGTTGCGACTAAAACCTTGTTGTGCAGTAGAGCAAAACTTACAATCTAGCGCACACCCTATTTGAGTTGATATGCAAAGAGTACCCCTATCATTTTCAGGAATAAATACAGTTTCAATTGAATTTTTTTCATCGACTTTAATAAGCCATTTTTTCGTGCCATCTTTTGATTTTTTTTCGGTAATAATTTCAGGAAGTTTAACTGATGTATTTTCTTTTAAGTAAGCACGTAAATCATTGCTAAGATTACTCATCGATTCAATATTAATTATTCCATGTTGATAGATCCATTTGAGTAATTGATGCGCACGAAAAGATTTTTCACCTATATCTGCAAAATAAGATTCAAGTGCTTTACGATCATAATCAAATAGGTTGAGTTTTTCCGTCATATTTTTTTATTATATTTATTTATTAATTTCACTATTTGTAAAGAAAAAATCAATTTCTCTTCCGGCACTTTGAATACTGTCTGAACCGTGTATAGCGTTTTCATATGTTCCATTTACGGGTTCATGATTAGCATATAGATTTCGTATCGTTCCTTCTTTTGCTTCAATTGGTTTTGTTGCTCCTATAATATTACGGAGAGTCTTTATAGCATTTTCAGCTTCAAATATCTGAACCATAATCGGTCCTGAACTCATATATTTGACTAAGGAATTATAAAAAGGACGTTTTGAATGTTCGCAGTAAAACTCCTCCGCGTCTTCTTTTGATAGATGTATCATTTTACTAGCGATAATATAAAGGCCATTTTCTTCTATTTGGGCTAATATTTTCCCAATAAAATTTTTGGCAACAGCATCCGGTTTGATTATTACCAATGTTCTTTCAAGTGCCACTTATAATCTCCAAGCTCGTCTATGCCTCGTTAATCGTAAGTGAATTATACGACTTCAATTGCTTTAGGTGAAATTATGAGAAAATAACTAGCCGTGTTTAAAACATTCCTGTCTCTAGTTTCGCTGCTTCAGACATCATGTCGTAGCTCCAAGGGGGGTCAAAGGTAACCTCGACATTAACTTTTGACACATTTGGCAGATTTGATATTTTTAAGCGTATATCTTCAGCAAGATAATCACCCATTCCACAACCAGGAGAGGTAAGTGTCATCGTTATATCAATTTGATTTCCGTCAGCGCCTAATGGGGTAATATCGCATTGGTAGATGAGGCCTAATTCAACGATGTTAATCGGTATCTCCGGGTCATAGCAGGTTTTTAATTGTTGCCAAACTAGCTCTTCATCAATAACCCCATCACCGGTAATTTCTTTTTTTGTATCCGGATCAATATTATTTTTAATATCAAACCCGAGTGCATCTGCATTTTTAGCGTCTATGCGCGCTAGATTACCATTAACATTAACCGTATAACTACCACCAAGTGCTTGCGTTATTAATACAGTAGTTCCTTCAGACAGACTTAAAGGTGTTCCTACTGGAATTAAAATAGCATCACAATCACGATTTAGTATTATAGGTTTATTTTCGTCCATATCAGCCTTAATTATTCCGTAGTTACTGGGTTTTTATCACCGATTAGTGCTGAATGTAGTGTATGCCAGCATAGTGAAGCGCACTTCACTCTTGCCGGGAAGTTTTTGACGCCCGCTAAGACTGCTAATTTTCCTAAATGATCAGTATCGATTTCATTTTCTGTTGTTATTAAACAGTGGAAGTTATTAAAAAGCGTCTCAGCTTCATCAATTGATTTTCCTTTCATTGCATCTGTCATTAGTGAAGCAGATGCAACTGAAATTGCGCAACCTGTTCCATCAAAAGCAATATCGCTAATATTTCCCCCATCAATTTTTAAATATAATTTTAGCCTATCTCCGCAAAGCGGATTAAAACCTTCCATTGTTTTATCTGCGTCAGCAATTACTCTAAAATTTCGAGGATTGCGATTGTGGTCAACAATAATTTCTTGATATAGGTCTTTGATATCAAACATTAGTTAAAAACCTTTTTGCATTTATCAATAGCTTTAATCAATACATCAATTTCTTCATGTGTATTATAAAATGCAAATGAAGCTCTACTTGTTGCTGGTATTTTGAAGTGTTCCATCACTGGCATTGCACAATGATGACCTGTTCTTATGGCGATTCCTTCATTGTTAAGTATGGTTCCTATATCGTGGGGATGAATGCCCTTTAGTGTGAAAGACAAAATGCTTGTTTTTTGTTTCGCTGTTCCAATAAATTTTAATCCTGTAATTTCAGATGCAAGTTGATTTGCATAATTAAGTAATTCATTTTCATATTGTGAAATATTTTCAAGACCAATTTCGTTGACATAGTCAATCGCAGCTCCAAGCCCAATGGCACCGGATATGTTTGGCGTACCTGCTTCGAATTTATAAGGTAAATCATTGTATTGGGTCTCCATCATGGTGACCATTTTGATCATATCTCCGCCCCCTTGGTATGGCGGCATCTTTTCTAATAGGACTTCTTTCCCATACAGTATGCCAACACCAGTAGGACCAAATATTTTATGCCCAGAGAAAGCATAAAAATCACAATCCAGTTTTTGAACATCAACAGATATATGTGATGTTGCTTGCGCGCCATCAATTAGTACTTTAGCCTCATACTCGTGCGCCATATTGATAATAGTTTTTATTGGGTTAATCGTACCCAGAGCATTTGATATATGACCAACGGCAACAATTTTTGTATTTTTGCTTAAAAGTTTTTTATATTCTTCTATTATTAATTCTCCGTTATCATTAATCGGAATGAACTTTAGTGTTGCCCCAGTTTGTTCGCTTAGTAGTTGCCACGGGACGATATTTGCATGATGTTCAAGTTCAGTAATAATAATTTCATCATTTTCATTTAACGAATTACGACCAAAACTTTGAGCAACTAAATTAATTGCTTCAGTTGCCCCACGAACAAAAATGACTTCTTTATTTGACTGAGCATTAATAAAATTTTTTACTTTTAAACGCGCTAATTCATAGGCTTCAGTGGCATTCTCGCTTAGCGTATGTACACCACGGTGTATATTAGAGTTGTATTCACGATAATATTTTTCTATTGCATCTAAGACATTTTTTGGTTTTTGTGATGTAGCAGCATTATCAAGATATACAAGAGGTTTCCCATTAATTATCTGATGTAAAATAGGAAAATCATTCCTTATTTTTTTTAAATCAAATCCTAATGGTTGATTTTTTTGTTGTACGACATTACTTTTTTTATTCATTAGACGTACTCACGTATGAGAGATGAGTCCGGTAATCGACCAATAATTAAATGTTCAAGTTTATTTTTAATCGATTGAAAACTAATATTATTAATAATTTCATCGGCGAAGGCATAGGTTAAAAGACTTCGCGCAGTTTGTTCATCAATGGCACGTGAACGAAGATAAAACAACATATCATTATCAAGCTGCCCTATTGTTGCACCGTGATTGCATTTCACATCATCAGCATAAATTTCGAGTTCGGGTTTTGTATCAATCTCAGCATCATCGGATAATAGGAGGTTCGCATTGTTTTGGTAGGCTTCAATTTTTTGCGCTTGAGGGTGAACGACCACTTTGCCGTTAAATACCCCTCGGCTTTTACCATTTAGTACGCCCCGATAGTTTTGATTACTTTGTGTAAGCGGTTTGAAATGATCAACTCGAGTGTGATTATCAATATGTTGAGCGTTATCTGTCATGTAGAGACCATTCATCATGATTTCTGCGCCTTCTTTATTTAGTCGCGCATTAATATCATTGCGAACTAGAGCTCCGCCGATTGATATCGAGTGAGATTCAAATCGACTATCTTTATTTTGGGATGTATTTAAACTACCAATATGGAATGCATTAGAACTTTCTTGTTGTATTTTATAGTGTTTCAGTGAGGCGCCTTGTGATAATGATGTTTCAGTGACGGCATTTGTGAAATAATTTGCATCATCAATACCAATGTAATTCTCAATTATTGTTGCTTTTGAATTTTCCCCCATGAAGATTAGATTTCTAGGATGTGTGGCAAAAATATTGGAATTGTCTTTTGAGATATAAGTAATACTGATAGGCCTTTCTAATGTTAGATCAGACGGAACATTGATATATACCCCATCTTGAATAAATGCAGTATTAAGCGTTACAAAAGAACTTGAATCATCATTCACATACTGTGATAAATGCTTTTTTAGAAAATCCTCGTCATTTACAAATGCATTTGCCATATTTCTTATGGTTAGTTTATTAGGTAAGTTTTTAATATTTGAATATTTTTCAGAATAAGCACCATTAACAAAAACAAGCTCTATGCATTCTAGTTCTTTGAAAAGAATAGCATCGATTTCATTATCACTTATCACTACATTGCTGTTGGTTATATTAGAAAATAATTTTTTAGTAATAGGCTTAACATCAGTATATTTCCAATTTTCTTTTCTGGTGCTTGGGAAACCAGACTCTTGAAAAATATTAAATGCCGATTGACGTTGTTTAGAAAACCAATCATCTTTTTTAATATTTTGAAGTTGCTTAAAATCAGCAAGATAATGCCGGATAGTTTTATTCATTTTTTTAGTTAATCCAGTCGTAACCTTTTTCTTCGAGTTCTAATGCAAGTTCAGGACCACCCGATCTAACAATTTTTCCTTTACTCAAGACATGAACATGATCTGGTTTTATATAATTAAGCAAACGTTGGTAATGTGTTACAAGAATGAAAGCGCGATTTTTATTCCTCAAGCTATTAACTCCCTCGGCCACAATTTTTAGTGCATCAATATCAAGACCCGAATCGGTCTCATCAAGGATTGCGAGTTTTGGTTCGAGTATTGCCATTTGAAAGATCTCATTACGTTTTTTCTCACCACCAGAGAAACCCTCATTAACTGACCGGCTTAGTAAATCTTTATTCATTTGAACCAGCTTCATTTTTCCTTTAACTAAATTCATGAATTCCATTGCATCTAATTCAGGTTTTCCTTGATGCTTCCGAATTGCATTTAAAGCAGCTTTCAATAAATAAATATTATTAACGCCTGGAATTTCTACTGGGTATTGAAAAGCAAGAAACACACCTTTACGCGCACGCTCCTCTGGCGATAGTTCTAGTAAATTTTCATTTTCATATGAAACACTACCTTGTGTGATGTTGTAACCTTCTTTGCCAGCTAAAATATTTGCGAGTGTGCTTTTCCCAGAACCATTTGGACCCATAATGGCGTGTACTTCTCCCACATTAACACTTAGGTTTAACCCCTCGAGTATTTTTTTATTATCAACGGCAGTATATAAATCTTTTATATGTAGCATTATTATTTTTTATCCAAGTAATGTTTTTTAACCAACGACTCCCTCAAGGGTGACGCCTAATAATTTTTGTGCTTCAACAGCAAATTCCATCGGCAATTCCTTAAATACTTCTTTGCAAAAACCATTAACAATCATATTAATTGCATCCTCTTCTGAAATACCGCGTTGTAGACAATAAAACAATTGGTCATCACTTATTTTTGATGTTGTAGCTTCATGCTCAACCTGCGCTGTTGAGTTTTTTGCCTCAATATAAGGGAAGGTATGGGCACCACACTGATCGCCCATCAATAAAGAGTCGCATTGGGAATAATTTCTTGCGTTATTAGCATTTTTACTAATTTTGACCAATCCTCGATACACATTTTGAGCATGTCTTGCCGAAATACCCTTTGAAATAATTGTGCTAGTTGTATTATTTCCAATATGAATCATTTTGGTTCCAGTGTCGGCTTGTTGGTAATTGTTAGTTACGGCAACGGAGTAGAATTCACCAATTGAGTTGTTGCCCTTTAAAAGGCAGCTTGGATATTTCCAGGTAATCGCCGAACCCGTTTCAACTTGTGTCCATGAAATTTTTGAATTATGACCTCTGCAATCACCACGTTTGGTTACAAAGTTATATATACCACCAACACCATTTTCATCACCCGGATACCAGTTTTGTACAGTGGAGTATTTGATTTCTGCATCTTTCAAAGCAACTAATTCAACAACAGCCGCATGTAATTGATTTTCATCCCTCATCGGCGCAGTACACCCTTCTAGGTAGCTCACGTGGCTTTCTTCATCGGCAATAATTAACGTACGTTCAAATTGCCCAGTGTTTGAAGCGTTTATTCTGAAGTAGGTTGATAATTCCATCGGACAACGTACACCTTTCGGGATATAACAAAAGGAACCATCTGTGAAAACTGCTGAATTCAGTGCAGCAAAGAAATTATCAGCAGCGGGCACAACTGAACCTAAATAACTTTTCACCAGATCAGGATGTTCTTTAACAGCCTCAGAGAACGAACAAAAGATTACACCCGCATCAGCCAATTTTTGTTTAAATGTTGTTGCAACAGAAACACTATCAAACACTGCATCAACCGCGACACCAGCTAACATTTTCTGTTCATCCAATGGGATTCCTAATTTTTCATAAGTCTCTAATAGTTTTGGATCAATCTCATCAAGACTTTTTGGCGCATCTTCTTTTGACTTGGGTGCTGAATAATAAGAGATGGATTGATAGTCAATATGCTGTATATCAAGTTTTGCCCAAGTTGGATCTTCCATCTTTAACCACTGACGATATGCTTTTAATCTCCATTCAAGCAACCATAAGGGTTCCTCTTTTTTCTTAGAAATGAAGACAATAATTTCTTCACTAAGACCGGGCGGAATTGTATCCGCATCAATGTCGGTAACGAAACCATGTTCGTATTCTTTTTTAACGAGATCTTCAAAATTTTCAGTGTTTGTTGACATTATATTTCATTCTCTAATTCTTTCTTTAAACTGAAACTTTCACCACAACCGCATGACTCTTCTACATTTGGATTATTAAATTTAAAATTAGCGTTTAATCCATCACGTATAAAATCAAGTTCTGTTCCTACGAGATAACGTAAGCTATTTGCATCAACAATTATTTTTATTCCTTTTGATTCCATAGTTCTATCTTCATCAGTAATTGATTTAGCTGTCTCTATAACATATTGATTGCCCGAACATCCTGTAGTTTTAACGGCTAGGCGCAAACCCAGACCATCGGGATCTTTTTCAAGGACTTTCTCTATATGTAGTTTTGCATTATCAGTAAGAGTAATTTCGGTTTGGCGAGTCATTTTTATTACCTAGTGTTTATGAATTTGAACAAAAGCAAAATCTTGCTTTTGAGCAACATCTTTGACATTATTTCTTTGAATCAAATCGAATAAAGTTATTCCATTTAAGAAACTTGAGACGTGCATATTTAATTCCATCCAGAGGTCATGCGTTAAGCAGCGCTGATTTTTTTGGCAGTTCTGTTTTCCATGACAACGAGTAATATCAATTGTTTCGTCAACCGAATAAATTATCTTCGCAATTGAAACCTCATCAGTTTCCAAAGCAAGGCGATAACCACCGCCTGGACCGCGCGAACTGGAGACCAATCCATGGCGTTTTAATTTACTAAATAACTGCTCAAGGTAGGTGAGCGAAATATTCTGCCGTTCTGCCACATCAGCTAACTGAACTGGTTTTTTATTGTCATGAAGCGCCAGATCTAATAAGGCGTTTACCGCATATCGGCCTTTGGTCGTTAGTTTCATTATCAATTCCTCAAGGTTCCCAAAAAATAGGTGTGAGGAGATTCACATAACCAAGTGATTTAGTCAAGTATTAAGTCATTGATTTATAAATGATAATCATTACTATTTAGGTTATTTGGCCATGTCTTATTTTTATTCATTTCGGGCACACAGCGGCGGGGGGTACAATTTGTGGCATGAAAAACATTCTCTACACAATCATTCTCTGTTTAATGACTGCGGTTAACTTATGAAAAATATTCTTTACACAATCATTTTTTTAAGAAAAGATTAATCAGGAACCGGCTTATCATTTGCTACCCAACCTTTGAGGTATTTTTCAATTAAATGAAAATCCTCACCCTTGTGTTCTGTAAAAGTTACATACTGATTTTCTTTATCTATATTAAAAAGTGTATTTACTAAAATAAAATACTCTGTTGCTAATTGACGTCGTTTCTCAATTTCCCTACCAGCACGAATATCTAAATTCATTAAACAGATCGGATCTTGATAATTTGTTCTGCCGAGCGATAAATTACCGTCATCATGTTCTCTTAGACTAACTGCAACATGACTGGTGTCCGTTTGCATGACATCACCAAAGATTTTCAATACAGATGTGATAAATTTTTCTTTTACTTCTGGGTCAACTTTTCTGTTAATTTCAAATTGTAGATGAGGCATTACAGGTAAAATTCTAAAAAATAATTAGCCTTTATTTTTTTTCTTAATTTCTTCTAATTCACTATCAACTTTATGCATATGGTCAAGTATCGAATTTAATGCGTTTTGAATCGGATCTGGCATATCTTTACTTTCTGCATAAGCATCAAAGCCAATTTTCTTAGCCATTGCTTCTCGTTGTTCTGATTTCTCAGGAGC
>Ga0066850_10000152_pt1 | contig 37382 bp, 36 predicted proteins | sample ETNtaG_4_FD_67282 | JGI IMG/M metagenome (GOLD analysis project Ga0066850, IMG submission 67282) | Marine microbial and viral communities from oxygen minimum zone, Eastern Pacific Ocean - ETNP201406SV67 | ecosystem: Environmental > Aquatic > Marine > Oceanic | place: Pacific Ocean: Eastern... | reverse complement strand
GGACCGTGGAGACACGTCATTTCTTATGCTCCAACTATTCACGCCATTTGTGGAATTACTCACTTAACTAATTTCGCTGATCGCGGCGACGTGGGGCCCGGTTTCTCTTTAAATGATCATTTAGCGGGTTTTGCCGCTGCTACCTCGGCCATGGCAGCTCTTCTTTCGCGCGACGCCTCAGGTTTGGGTCAACACATCGATATGGCGCAGTTAGAGGTGGGGACATATTCGATTGGTCCCGCAGCGCTTAATTGTCTATCTAACGGAGTCATAGCTCAACCGGAAGGTAACCGTGATGGACTGCACGATCATGTTCCCAACGAGGTGTACCCATCCTTAGACGGTTTCGTAGCGATCACTGCGTCCAGCGACGCCGAGTGGGAACGTCTCCGTCAACTATTAGAGACTGATCTCTTGGGTCTTTTGCCGACAGAGGAAGAAAGAAGGGTTCATAGAGACCAGATCGACCAAGTAATTGGCGACTGGGTTAGCAACAAAGAGTCGTCCGTTGTCGTGGGGCTTTTGCAATCAATAGCGGTTCCGGCCGGAAAAGTGCAAGACGCTAGTGACCTTGTCAACGAAGACCCTCAACTCTCTTCAAGGGGCTTCTGGCGGAACATCCAACATTCGGTCTTCGGTGATCGCGTCGTCGACACGTTTCCGGTTTTAATTGATGGAATTCGACCGCCTACCACTTTGTTGTCCCCATCTTATTTGGGGGAACACAACTTTGAGGTGTGGCCAGAACTCGCTGATGTAACGATGGAAGAAGTCGCTGAAGGAATAGGCAACGGGCTTTTTAGTTAACAAGAAACACTGTTAAGCATCGAGATCCACCCACCCGACTACTCGCTTAACGAGGACCTCGATGAAGTCGCTGTCGGCATTTTCCATTTCAGTGTCTAAGAGATCATCGCCTGCGACCATTCGGTGGGCCAGAATCGCTTTAGAGATGGTGACGTCCTCTAACAAATCCTCACGCGTGTAGTTGTCCACTCCCGCAGCAACCAGTGTCTCGTGATACCGAGCCAACATCATCTGCTCTTCATCCCGATACTGAGGTTCTAAAGCAGTGGTAATAAAGTACGCGACTTCCCAGCCTGGTCGTCCCCATGCAAGCCCCTGCCAATCGAGCACAGTTGTTCGGCCGTCGGAGCGAAACATGAGATTGTCTAATCGATAATCCCCGTGACAGAGGGTCCAAGGGTCTCGTTCCAAGCGGGCGCACAGAGCAGGGAGGCGCTCTTGAACTTCGTCCATCTTCGCGACCATCTCTTCACCGATGAGTGGACCGAAACGATCAACAAACGCATCTCGATTTCGTCGAAAGCTGGCCTGCACGACTTTGGGGACATGCCCCACGCTCCAAATGATGGGGTGAGCATCTCTACGGTCCGCCTCACCCCAATTGTGAGCGTGAAAACGAGCCAACAATTCGAGTCCCGTTAGAGCATCCTCGATCGATCCACCTTCGACTTGACTAGGCGGCCGGGCATCATCGATGTCTTCCATCATCAACAAATATCTTCGAGGGCTCTTCGCTCCTATTAACAACAGAAGATCAAGCACTCGGCTTACCGCAGCGACGGGAAGCTTTCGGAAAAGGAAGGTAAAAAATGTCTCAAGCCAGGGTGCAGGATTGGCGTCGCATTCTGCATAAATGAATTCAGGCATCGGAATCCCTAAGGAGTGGCTCATTTCGCTATAGACCCGAATCTCCCGTTCATACACGGCGAGGCCCTCGCCAAGAGAACGGTTCTTAGCAACCTTCGACGGGATCTTCACGATCACCGAACTCGGCGCTTCCGCTCCCCCCTGCCAAGTCAAGGTGCATCTATGCAACTCACCTAAGAAACCAATACCTTCACCGATGGTCTCGGTCTCCACATGGGTCACTATGCCGTCAAATTTGGAACCAATGGTCGAAGTAAACCACCGAGCATCAAATTCGCCAGATTTTTGTGGAATGTGATTCTTAGTGCGACGCGCCATATCGAGATTCTTACCCAGACTTGGTTATTCAGCGACCTTTGCTGCACTTCCAATCATTCGGAGCACAGCATCGGACACGATTCGGTCTTCAGTTGCTCGATCGTTCAGGCCTTTCTCTAACTCAATATTGGACAATGTCACACCCCCAGGCGATGTAGCTACCGCTATGTGGGCACGGTTATCTCCGCGCCGTTGTCGGTCAGTTACCAGCGCAGCGGTGCAAGCTACGCCGGCTACCGGTGTGCTTTCTTCAGCAAGTTCTTCAGCCCTTCTTAAGCAAGCGAGCGCCATCTGTTTTGCTACTTCTTCGGAAACCGCCTGGTCCGGTGGGTAACCAACCAAGTGTGACAAAGCTGGGAATGAGTACGGTACGAGTGCTTCGATAACCGTTCGAGACGCGCCGGGGACCAGTAGTAGGTCTGAGATGGACGCCACTCCACCCCCTGTTGCAGCGATGACAATTGATAGCGGGGAATCATGGATTTGGTCTATCAGTCTTAATCTTTCACTAGTCGTCATCGAATTTGTGGGGACCATCTAGCTACTCACTTCACTTAGTTGTTGAGCTGCTGCCTCTAGACCACCGCTTCCTATTGGTATGCGACACGTTCGTAACGATGTTTCTATGGCCCCTAAAGCTCCAAGAATCATCGGAACATTGAGATCTCCGAGATGTCCGATCCGAAAAGCGGAACCAGCTAAGGGGCCGATGCCCGACCCCATGGTCAAATTGTACTTTTCTCGCGCGACCTCTATGACCTGGTGGGCGTCGTAATCCGCCGCTACACGAACACATGTCACACTGTCCGAACGTTCGTGTTCGTTTACGGCGTTGAATTCGATTGCACCAGCGCTACTCCAGGCTTCGACCGATGCTCGAACAGCTGAAGCTAGCTGTCGGTGCCGGTTGGTTACCGCGTCAATCCCTCCTTCTTCTTCAAACATCCTTAAGGCTTCGTTTAGTCCGAAAAGGTGATGGATTGGAGGCGTTCCACAAAAGATGCGGTAACCCTCAACTTCGAGGCGTCGTCTCCAATCCCAGTAAAACCTGTGGCGTGAGTTCGCGTAAGCCTCTTCCACCGCTCGTTCACTAATGCCACTGAAGGCAAGCCCAACGGGCATCATGAGACCCTTTTGGCTGACTGCCAAACATGCGTCAACACCTAACTTGTCAACATTCAAAGGAGTGCACCCAAAAGACGCAATGGAGTCAACAACAAGCAGCGCTGAATGGTCTAGTTCGTCGAGCACTTCTCTCATTGCAGTTAGGTCCGAGGTAACACCGGTTGATGTTTCTGTATGAGCGACTAGTACGCCTTGGATTCTCTTACCAGAGTCAGTTGATAAGACTTCTCGCAAGGCATCAGGGTCGACGCCCCGTTGCCAGCCAGTTTCGAGCCAATGGACATCGAGGCCATGGGCTTCACACATCTCACCCCAGCGATGGCTGAAATGACCGCTATCACACAAAAGCACCGGAGCACCAATATCAAACAAATTGGTAACCGTTGCTTCCCAGGCCCCATGACCTGTGCTGGTGTACCCGATCAAGGGGCCCGAATTAGCCATGTAGCGGTTGAGCGTCTTCAACGAAGAATCTAATAGCGTTGCGAATTCTTCAGTTCCGAAGTCGACAGCCGGTCTGGCCATAGACCGAAGTATTCGTTCTGGGATATTGGTGGGTCCTGGGTTTTGTATAAAGGTCCGGCCGCTCACTATTTCGAAGGTATCTCGATTCGGGGTGTTAAGCGCGTCGCTTATCTGACTTATCGGCCTTTGAACACAGGCTCGCGTTTATCGACGAAGGCCTTCGCAGCTTCTTTGTGGTCCTCGGTTTGACCGCAGTGAATGTGGTGAGCCGCCTCCATATCTAGGCACTCCCCCATTTCGCCATTCACCGCTCGATTCAGATTTTCTTTCATGTATCTGTACGCGACCGTTGGCCCTTGAGCCAGTCTCTTGGCGATCGACGTGACTTCTTCTTGTAATAAGTCTTCAGAAAAGACTCCGTTGACGAGTCCAAGTCGTTCTGCTTCTGTCATGTCAACTTTTTCGGATAGGAAGTACAGCTCACGTGCCTTAGCAGAACCTATAAGCCGACTCATGAAGTAGGTCCCGCCGTAGTCGCCACTAAACCCAACTCGGGCAAACGCTGTTGTGAGTATCGCATTAGGCGAGCCGTACCTCAGATCGCAAGACAGCGCTATCGATAACCCTGCTCCTGCCGCTGGACCGGGCAGTGCTGCGATTGTTGGTTTCGGCAATTCGTACAGCTTGCCGGCTGTGTCGCGTTGATTGCGTCGCTGTAGGTGAACTCGGGCGTCGTACTGGAGAGAGCTATTTCCTCCTTCGCCTCCAGCTTCAGCCATTCCTTTTACATCACCTCCAGCGCAAAAGGCGCCGCCAGCGCCGGTGAGTAGAACCGCACCCACATCGGTCGCAGTTTCCGCGTCGTCAAGTGACGCAACTAGTCCTGTCAACATGGCGTCTGACATGGCGTTTCGTCGTTCTGGGCGGTTCAGGGTGATTGTCATCACTCCTTCCGCGATTTCGGTGCGAATGTCTTCAGTTCCAGTGTCAAACGTGCGGTTAGACATGCTGCCTCCAGTTGTCAATTAAAAGAGTGTTGTATACAGGAAGTATCGCGAAATTTAGCTGTCGACGTCGGATGAATCGATGGCTGATCTTTAGTTCAGCCTCCCGCTCCTTCAGTGAAACCTAACTCCACAGGCACATTTCTTATCGACCCGTCGTTGCTTACTACTTCTACTCGCACCGTGCGCCCGATCTCACTGTCCCGCACAGCATCCACGAGGTCTTGGACTGATTCGATTCTTTGCCCATCGAACTCAGTAACGACTTCACCAATCTTTAAGCCGGCGGCATTAGCAGCGCCGTCTTCAGTTAAGGCGACAATAACTACGCCGGTTTCTACCCCTTCATAAATGCCGTACTGATCTCGTGATGTGTCGTCCAACATCTCTACATCAATAATGTTGACGCCGAGCAATGGTCGCTTAGGGACTTCACCTGTTTGAAGAGTTTCGATAACTGGTCGAGCGTGGTCAATGGAGATGGCGAACCCAATCCCTTCGGCGTTACCAGCAATCGCCGTATTTACTCCAATGACTTCGCCCTTGGCGTTAACTAAGGGGCCACCCGAGTTGCCTGGATTGATAGCAGCATCGGTTTGTATGAGCCGCGTCAAACGGTTGCCAGACAGTTGCAGTTCTCTGTCCAAAGCCGAAACAATTCCTGTGGTCACTGAAGGTGTATCCCCGAGCCCTAAAGCGTTCCCTATGGCAAGTACCTCGTCTCCAACTTCAACCTCAGCAGAACTTCCAAGCCTCGCCGCTGGAAGATTTTCGCCTTCAATCTTTAAAACCGCAAGATCTCGAGTTGGGTCTTGCTGCACTAGCTCCGCTGTTCTTTCCGTCCCATCAGAGAGCATGACAGTAATGCTGGCAGCGCCTTCGACAACGTGCGCGTTAGTCACAACTTGCCCTCCAGAACTGATGATGAAACCCGTGCCTTGCCCTCCCCCGAAAATTCCGTCCTCCGATGTGACTTCTATTTGAACCACGGTGGGCGCTACAGCGGCCAAAACCGCCTTGACGTCTAACCGTCCCGCGTCCGTCTTTTCAACCTCCGGTGTCGTAGCTTCGTCTGACACCGTTTCCGCGTCTAGCGCTATTGGTGTTACCGGTGATTGATTGTCGTCGCCCTCTGTGCCTGTTTGTCCGATTTCTTGGTCAGCGTCAATTTTTTCAGTTACATATATTCGCTGCGGGTCACCCAGGCTCACGACGATCAAGCCAGCCACCAGACCACCAACAACAGCGCCTATCACCGCTCCAGCAAAAAATCGGCCAGTTCTCGGTGCGGTTTCCTGATTCACAAAGTTGAGGATATCGGTGCTTTGTGCGTCATTAGCATCAGGCAGTGCCACCGAGTCACTGAGGCGAGCTGGTTGTGTTCTTCGTATATATCACTCGACTAGTAGCTCTAACGCGCTGGCAGAAAGTGTCTCGACTTGTTCCTTAAAAACGGAGATGTCTACGTCGTCCTGGTCCCCCATCACACCCTTTAAGTATCTGTTTAAGACGCCCTCGACGATGGCAGCCAACCGCCAATAAGAAAAGGCCCGATAGTAACCGACACCCGACACATCTCGTCCAGAGGCGAGTTCATACCAACTCATTAGTTCCTCTCGAGAAGCGAATCCCCCTGCAAGCGTCGGAGCGCTAGAACCGGCGGGAGCTTCGTCTGGCTCCACCCAGTTGTTCAGCAAATACCCAACATCGGCTAGCGGGTCACCGAGCGTACATAGTTCCCAGTCAAGCACTGCCAGGATGCGCCCGGATCTAGTCAACATATTTCCCAGCCGATAGTCGCCGTGAACAATCGTCGAACCTATCTGTCGCGGTTTCTGTCGCTCCAAAAGTTCTTGGACCTCTTCCATGGCTCCTAATTCCCGAGTCTTGGATTGCTCCCATTGGCGACTCCAGCGTCGCAACTGTCGTCCCAGATAATCCTCTCTTTTTGCTAGGTCACCTAACCCGATGTCATCAGGTTCGATTGAATGTAATTCCGCTAACGCTTCGACTACTTCACGGCTCAGCTCCATGCGTTCAGGGGCTGGAACAAGATTTGATTCAACGTCGCTATGCAGGACCTCTCCATCCACATATTCCATGACATAGAAGGGAGCACCGTTTACCTCATGATCTTACATAATCCCAGCGTCCGAGGCACAGGGACGTCGGTGTCACCTACGGCGCTGATGATTCGGTGCTCTCTCGCCATGTCATGCGCCGTCGCTAAGACGTGTCCCAAGGGGGGGCGACGGAGAACATAGGTGTTCTGGTCTTGGTCTTCGACGCTGTAGGTGAGATTCGAATGACCTCCAGCGATGAGCTGGTATTCAAGTGGAGGGTTGACTCCGGGAATATGCGTGGCGAACCATGGCGCTACTTTCTCAGCGTTAATTCCTTCTAATACGGCGTCACTCATGTTGTTCGCTTCTCAACAAATTCGGGGAACATTGCCGAGACAATCTTAGTTGTATCGATAAAATCCTCGGCCGTTCTTCCGACCTAATAACCCTGCATCACACATGCGACTAAGTAGTGGAGGTGGCGCATACAGCTGTTCTTTGAACTCTTCGTACAGAGATTCGGCTACCGCCATCGTGGTATCTAGACCAATGAGATCGCATAGGGCCAGGGGGCCCATGGGATGATTGCATCCCAATACCATGCCCGCATCTATATCTTCGGCGCTTGCGAACCCTGATTCCATCATTCGAATAGCAGAAAGGATGTAGGGAATCAGAAGTGCGTTAACTACGAACCCTGCCCGGTCTTGACTGCTTACAACCCTCTTACCAAGTTGATCTGATGCAAATTCTTGACAGAGCGCTGCTGTTTTATCGCCTGTCAGCAGAGATGAGATGATCTCAACCAAGCCCATTACTGGAACAGGGTTGAAGAAATGCACGCCTATTACTTGTTGTGGCCGGTTAGTGGCCATCGCAAGTTTCATGATGGGAATAGATGATGTGTTACTAGCCATAATTGCTTCGGGATCATCGACTACATCGTTTAACCGACGAAATACTTCGATCTTTGCCTCTTCTTGTTCGATGACCGCTTCAACAACGAATTGACGATCAGCGAGACTCGTGAGTTTGGTTGAAAAGGAAATGTTTCCCATTACCTGTGCTCGATCATCATCGGAGATCTTCTCGGCGCGGACAGCACGGTCGAGACTTTTCTCCATCCGTTCCATTCCAGCCTGAAGCGCGCCATCGTTGGCTTCAACAATCTTCACATCGCAACCACTTCGCGCAGCTACTTCAGCAATGCCGGACCCCATTAGGCCACAGCCGACAACCCCAAATCGTTCAATAATCACGTTGGTAAGGGTACAAGAGCACCTACGGGTTGTGTCAGGAGATCAGCTAACCCGGAATTCCTCAATCGCTCCACTAACGGCTTCGACGACCTCTTCTGCTGTTGCTCCTGGGGTTAGAACCCGTGCTACTCCAGCGTCGTACATGGACTGGAAGTCGCCTTCTGGAACGATTCCTCCAAGAATGACCGGTATGTCTGCACCCGCGTCTTTTAGGGCTTGGGTGACCATTGGAAGCAAGGCTTCATGAGCACCAGACAACATCGAAACTCCTATTGCGGAGACATCCTCGTCGATCGCTGCGGCAACGACAGTTTCGGGAGTTTGGAACAAACCTGTGTATATGACTTCGTAGCCCGCATCGCGCAAGATTCGAGCAACAATTTTGACTCCTCGATCATGCCCATCAAGTCCCAATTTCGTCACGAGTACGCGTTCTGCCATGAGGTGTGACCCTAGCTGTCTCTCTAGCTAGGGGCGAGTCAGCTTCTAGTTCACCCAAAACTTTTACCTTCTTAGACACGGGGGGTGTCCGATATCTTGGGACCGCGCGGCCATCGAAAGTCGCTGCACGAAGCAGTCATCGGACACTTCGACAACCACTAACAGCCGTCCAGACGGTCATTTCGGCAAGTATCGAACGACTCCTGAACACCTCCCGTTGCGGTCCACTTGATCAATGACCAAGCAACAAAGAGCAACACCAACCACAGCACTACCGCCAAGATTCTGTCGCTACTCAACATACGAGAATCTTAAAACCGCGAGAGATGACCTATTTGTGAAAAGCCTCTAAGAAATACCGTTAATGGGTCAACCGGGCGGCATCGGCCCATAGGGTGCAAATATGACTGCCACCACTTCGCTCGCGGCTCAAGCCGTTGATGCCTCAAAAATTTATGGTTCAGGTGAAACTGCCGTTCGCGCGCTGGATGGATTGTCAGTTGACCTCGCTGCAGGAGAATTCACTGCGATCATGGGGCCATCTGGTTCAGGCAAGTCCACTTTGATGCATTGCCTTGCGGGCCTTGACACGCTTACTTCAGGGCAAGTCCTCATTGGCGACACGGATATCAGTGAATTATCTGAACGCGCTCTTACGCTGTTACGAAGGGACAGAATTGGTTTCGTTTTCCAATCCTTCAACTTGGTTCCAACGCTTTCAGCTCGTGAGAACATTGTGTTGCCACAACAGCTGGGGGCCGCCGCTCCGCAAGAGGCTTGGTTCGACCAGGTTATTGATGCCGTCGGGTTAGCCGATCGGCTCAGCCATCGCCCTAATGAACTATCCGGTGGGCAACAACAACGGGTCGCCGTTGCGCGAGCCCTAGCCGGGCAGCCCGAAATCATCTTCGCTGACGAACCCACAGGCAATCTCGACAGCAGAACTGGTGACGAGATTCTGAGTTTCATGCAGAACGCTGTGCGAAATTTTGATCAGACAATTGTCATGGTGACCCACGATCCATCAGCTGCTGCTCACGCCGACCGTGTCATATTTTTGGCTGATGGAAAGATCGTCGAGGAGTTGACCGCACCCTCGGCAGATCTGATATTCGACACGATGAAGCGGCTAGGCGACTGAGGTGTTCAAACTCACCTTGAACTCACTGCTAGCCAGAAAAATACGTCTGGCTTTAACAACTTTTGCAGTCGTGTTAGGTGTCTCATTTGTTTCAGGTTCGTTTATCCTCGCCGACAGTCTGCGGGCCGTATTCGACAAAATTGCTATCGAAATTGCTGGCCCCGACTGGGTGCAGGTTCGAGGAGTTGAAACAATCGAAGGGGATCCGTTCAGTCGGCCGACAGTTCCCCAATCAGTTGTTGATCAGCTCAACTCAACCGAGGACGTGTACGGCGCTGTAGGAGTTATTCAAGGGTTCCCCGGAATCTCAGTTGACGACACTCTTATTAAACCACTCGGTGGAGCTCCTACTCTGGCCTTCAACTTTGAACAAGAAACCGAGGAGTTAAGCGCTTTTCAAACTATCGAAGGGACGTCACCTGGCGATAGTGAAGTCATGGTCGACATCGATACGGCCGAAAAGTATGACATCGCTATCGATGACACGATCACTATCCGCTCCTTGCAACCCGCAGAGGATTTTCGAGTTTCCGGCATAACCCGCTGGGGTCTAGACAATGGTGGGGGTGCTGTTTTCGTGTTGGTCGACACTGCGACCGCTCAGAGACTCTTCAACTACCCCGATGCCTTCTTAACCGTAACTGTTGCCGCACAGCCTGGGGTAGACCAGCAACAGCTGGCCAATAGGTTGACCAATGAGCTCCCGAGCGGTTTCGAAGCAGTTACTAGTGAGGTCGTCGCAAACGAATTCAGTGATCAATTCGACATGTTCATAACAATTTTTCAGAACGCCCTCTTGGTTTTCGCAGCGGTCGCTCTCATCGTCAGTGCCTTTATTATCAACAACACTTTCGCGATCGTTCTCGGGCAACGTATCCGAGAACTTGGGTTACTTAGGGCAGTAGGTGCTACGGGTCGTCAAATACGTTCTTCTGTTCTTATTGAAGCTCTCCTTATAGGCATTGTTGCTTCCCTCGTTGGTGTCTTCGCTGGTATGGGAATCGCTTGGAGTATCAACGCACTTATAGCTCAGGTTGGCGATGGATCCGGCCTCCCTGACGGGCCTTTGGTCATCGCGGCACGAACTTGGATCGCGGCAGCGATTGTGGGCATAGGTGTGACGTTGTTGGCTGCTGTTTCGCCAGCTAGAAGAGCCTCAAGAATTCCTCCCATCGCTGCTTTGAGAGATGACCTGAGTCTGTGGTCAGGAAGCAACCGGCGCCGCACCGTCGTCGGTCTCCTTTTCGGAGTGGGCGGTCTCTTAGCTACCACCTTCGGAACAACAAGCAACGCTGGTGCTTCAAAACAGTTGGCCTTACTTGCCGCAGGAGCATTATTGCTCTTTATTTCGATCTCTCTCTTGAGCGCATTGATAGCTAGGCCGGCAGCTCGTCTGTTGGGTTGGCCGATAACACGTTTTGCTCGCGCCTCCGGCAACTTGGCTCGTGAGAACGCCAGCAGAAATCCTCGCAGAACGGCGTCAACAGCGTCGGCTCTGATGGTCGGTCTCGCTCTAGTTGGCATGGTGTTAGTGGTAGGTACCAGTTTCAAAAAAACATTTTCATCGATCCTCGACTCATCTTTGGGGGCAGATTTCTTCATCGATACGGACGGACGGAACTCATGGGGCTTCAGCCCTCAACTAGTTGAAGAAATCAAGGAGATTGATGGCGTGGCGATAGCTGTCGGCTTTCGCGGAGGACCCGGCACCGCCCAAATGAGTGTGGCTGGTGCATCCAAAGATGTGATCGGTACGCAAGAGGAAGGTCTGGGTCGCGTGCTGGACATCTCCTTGATTGAAGGCAGCTATTCAGGTTTATCCAACGATGGTGTCCTAGTCCATGAGGATCCTGCCGAAGATCTCTCTTTGGCTGTAGGTGATGTGGTGTCGGCAACATTCCCGGTAGCTGGAGTGAAGGATTTACGGGTTGTTGGCATCTTTGACGACGGTTCGATTCTCGGAAACTGGGTAATCGGTATGAGCACCTACGAAACCGGTTTCGACCCTGCGCGTCAGTCAGACCTTTTCGCCGCAATCGAACTTGAGAAGGGGGTTGATGTCCAAAACATCCGGTCGCAACTTGATGCTGTTGCCATTGATTACCCGGAAGCGATTCTCCAAGATCGAACCGAGTACCAAGAAACAATTGAAGCAAGAATCGACGGTCTGCTGGTGACCGTTAACGCGCTCGTCGGGTTTGCCGTGGTTATTGCTGTCTTGGGCATTGTCAACACTTTGATGCTGTCAGTGTTCGAAAGAACAAGAGAAATTGGTCTTCTCAGAGCAGTTGGCATGACTCGGCGACAAACAAGGCGGATGATCAGGTGGGAAGCGGTAATTATCGCTGTGTTCGGTGGGTTATTGGGAATACTTGTCGGAACTTTGCTCGGCTTTATCGCAGTTCAAGCAATGCCCGAGTCATTCATTACTGATTTCGGTATCCCGGTTGGCAATTTTGTCGTCATCCTCCTCATGTGCGTTATCGCTGGCGTCCTTGCCGCAATTCTGCCTGCCAGACGAGCAGCACGTCTTAACGTCCTCGACGCGATCGCTCATTCCTGATGTCCCTGAACCCCTTGAATCTCAGCGAAGAAGTCCGATCTTTCCTGCGTGAACGCCACCTGGCGTCATTGACGCTTCTAAGGCCGGACGGTAGCCCTCACGTAACTGCTGTCGGGTTCACTTGGGATCAGGACAGCCAGTTAGTTCGGGTGATCACTTGGGCAGGGTCAATGAAAAGCAGGATCCTTAGCCAGTCACCAAACAGTCGGGCTGTCATATGTCAGATCGATGGCGGCCGTTGGTTGAGTCTTGAAGGAACGGCTGTCGTCACTTCCGCGGAGGCTCGGTGTAGGGAAGGAACTGAACGCTATGCCAACCGTTACCGCATTCCCCAAGACCGCCCAGATCGCACTGTTGTCGAAATTTCTGTTGACCGAATTCTTGGCCACGCCTAATTGACTAACCGCTTGTTGCGCCATCTGTGAAATAAATTTCGCTAAGGCTTTAGTCTCGCAATACTTCAGGCAGCGGACGCGAGTGAACGACAGCTAAACGTTTAGTTGACCTGGTGAGCGCAACGAAAAGAGCTCGCAAGCCTTGCGGCTCCTCATCCAAGATCGACGCAGGCTCAATAACGACGGTTCCATCTAATTCAAGTCCTTTGACCAATTGGACTGGTACTAAAGCAATTTTGGGATGCAGCGGGCCACTGACATTTCTGCTGGCAGTAGTTGCTCTTCCATAATTGATGCCTCTGGCTTCAAGAGCAGCATCAACTTGGTCAATCAGACTTTGTGGCGCGATCACTGCAACTGAGCCACCTCCAAGGGCATCCGATTCTTCTTCAACTAGTGACACAGATCGTTCTACCAGCTGATCGATAGCACTATCCGCATCGCTGCCAACTTGAATTATGCGCGGCGGGCTTCCTACTGAACGAACTGCTTTTGGTGCGGCCAGATCTGGTGCTGCCACCGCGAGAACTTTGTTCGCCAACTCCAGATTTGGTGCGGGGATTCGGTAACTCAACGTGAGCTCTCGGACTCGGGGTTCTTTCGTCCGAGAAGGTAAATAGTTGAGCACTTCATCCCAGTTGGCTGCTGCGCCTGGAGCTGTCGCCTGAGCGATGTCACCCACCAAGGTCATGGACCCGTTGAGTGACCGGCGCGAGATCATTCGCAGCGCCATGGGTGTGTGGTCTTGGGTTTCGTCAACGACTATGTGACCGAAGGTGCGCAGCTCGGGATCTCGTGCTTTTCGATCTCGGTCTAATCGAGGGCCAAGACCTGAATAAGCATCATCAAGCAACGGCACATCTGCGTCGCTCCATCGGTAATCGGTGAGAGATTCACCTCGAGGCCGATATAGAGTCATCCACTCTTCATCCGCTAAATGATCACCGGCTGCAGATCCCAATAAAGGTTCTGAACCAAACAAATCTCTCAACAGTTGTGCCGGGGTCAATACCGGCCATATCCATTCGAGGGCCTCCAAAACTCTTGGGTCTTTACGCAATCGATATTGGACGTTTTCGGCATCAGGTTCAGAGTGGTGAGATCTTGCCAGGGCAGTGAAAAATTCTCTTTCTACGTACCCGCGTGCCGCGTTATGTCTCCTGTAGCGTCGTCTAGCCTCACGCACAATTTGCCGACTTTGAGCGACAGTGATGCGGAGCCTTGTAAGGCCGAATCCAACGGTGAGATCTTCACGAAGGCCACGTTCACGATCCTTAATCGCGTTCGCGATTACCGAGACCATACGCTCGCTTCCCTTCACTGCGGCCGCGCTTGAGTGATCAGGCAGCGTCACTCGGACGTCATCGAAGAGGTCTCGGAGCAGGTCAGCAAGCACGGTCAAATAGACCCCAGCTTCGCCAAGGCTTGGCAGAACCTGTTCGATGTATCGCAAGAAAAGCCGGTTGGGTCCAACTACTAAGACACCTTGGCCTTCAAGAGGGAACCTGTGTGTGTACAGCAAATACGCGGCCCTATGAAGAGCTACAACTGTTTTCCCAGTTCCGGGACCACCTTGGACAATGAGCATTCCCTTAAGAGGGTCGCGGATGATTTCATCCTGTTCACCCTGAATTGTGGCGACGATATCTCGGAGTTGTCCATCACGGTTTTGGTCAAGCGCTGCCAAAAGAGCCCCGTGCCCTTGAAATCCTTCATCAAGTTGGTCGAGGTCAAACAGCTCATCTTCGATATCCAATAGCTCACGTCCGCGACTTACAAAGTGACGCCGTCGGATGAGACCCATGGGATCGCGGCCTGTAGCTCGATAGAAGGGTTCAGCTACTGGCGCCCGCCAGTCGACGACCACTGGTTCTTGCCTCTCGTCCGCTACCGCAAGCCTTCCAATGTGAAATCGATCTTTGCTATCTAGATCTATTCTGCCGAAGATTAGTGAAGCTGATCCGAGCTGAAGCTGCCCAAGTCGATTTTGAACACTTCCTTCGATCGCATCTCGTTCGTATCGTGCCTGAGTGGTTCCTCCACGACCAACTTCGACCATTCCGCGCAATTTTTGTGCACGTTCACGCGCTTGGTCTAAGAGTAAGTGTGCACGATCGATGTGTGCCTGTTCGGCTGCGATTTCGGGGTGTGTCACTCGTAAATCACCGGTTTAGAGAACGAACCAGCATACCGCCAAGCGCCGTCATATTTCAGATTAGGACTTGTTTCCAAAAAGTTGTGCTGACCGACGAACAAATCAAGTAACGGTGCACTCAAAGGAGCGGTAGCGTCTGAGTTGAGATGTCGATCCCAAACGACCACCCGAGCCACAAGCTTCACGAGAGCTCCTATTTGCGAGCGTGTAGGCGTCAAGAGGTTGACCGAGTACCGGTTTGGTTTCAACGACAAGCAGGCCGTTCCCTGCCTGAATATCGAAATGTTCGCGGCGCAGGCAGCATTCTGGAAGCGATTGAAAATCCTTCGCTTGCTGCCGAGATCACTCTTCAACCTATCCGCCGTTACGGAGTGGACGCAGCAATCTTGTTTTCTGACATCGTGGTTCCAGTTAACGCTATCGGTTTCCAAGTCGACGTCATTCCTGGCATCGGTCCGACAGTCGACCAACCCTTCAGAGATAAGACTGATCTAAAACGTCTTCGTGTCCTTGAACCGGAGGTTGATACTTCTTACGTGCTGGAGACCGTCAAAATCTTGGTCGACGAATTAGACGTGCCGCTCATTGGATTTGCCGGGGCGCCTTTCACAATCGCTAGCTACTTAATCGAAGGTCAACCATCTCGGACGCACGCTCGAACAAAATCACTTATGCAATCGGAGTCCAGTATTTGGCACGATCTGATGGAGTCTCTATCCGACATCGCTATTGCAAGCATGCGTTCGCAGGTATTCGCAGGTGCGAGTGCTGTCCAATTATTTGACTCATGGGCTGGCGCTCTGTCAGCTGATGACTATAAAAACTATGTCTTTCCCCACAGCCAGCGAGTTTTCGATGAGCTTAAAGATCTTGGAGTCCCTAGAGCTCATTTCGGTGTCGGAACCGGAGAACTGTTGACGCTAATGAGCGACGCCGGTGCAGACGTAGTGGGCGCTGATTGGCGGGTACCGTTAGATGAGGTGCGTCGCAGAGTTGGCCCAGGTACCGCTGTGCAAGGAAACCTCGACCCTGCTGTCTGTTTAGCTGAATGGCCTGTTGTCGAAAGGCAAGCTCGTGAGGTGCTCAGAGCTTCTAACGGTAAGCCGGGGCACATCTTTAATTTGGGTCATGGAGTGTTACCTGAGACTGACCCAGCGATATTGGAACAGTTGGTAGAGCTGGTTCACACCGAAGGCTTACATCCCGAGCTGTCAGCACGATGACCAGACGAGTGGTTGTTGTCGGAGGTGGAATAGCAGGATTGACTGCGTTCCGCCAAGTTCAGAAACAACAACCTGATGTGGACGTTGTTCTCTTGGAAGCCTCGCCACATCTGGGTGGCAAAATAAGGACAACAAATTTTTTGGGTCGACCGATAGACGAAGCGGCTGATGCGTTTATTACTCGAGTTCCCTGGGGAGTTGAACTCTGTGAAGAACTTGGGTTGGACAGTTTTCTAATTAGTCCTTCTACATCGAGCGCTTACGTATTGGTCGACGGTGTTTTGAGGAAGCTTCCCGCGGGGCTCGTCTTGGGAGTTCCTACGAAGCTTCTGCCACTAATGCGCAGCCGGATAGTAGGCCCACTTGCAGCGATAAGAGCAGGTTTTGATCGCTTCTTACCCGATGATTGGCCAGGTGACGACGAATCAGTCGGCGGGCTTATTCGACGCAGGATGGGAGATCAAATAGCTGAACGATTGGTTGACCCGCTACTAGGGAGCATCAGTGCAGGTGATACCGACCACCTAGATGCAGCGTTGGGGGCACCGCAACTCGAAACAGCGGCTCGTCGAAATCGGAGTTTGATAATAGGTCTTAAGGAACAGGCCAAAGCGTCTGCTCATGGACAAACCCCTATATTTCTCGGATTCGAAAATGGAATGGGGCATCTCGTAGAAACACTCGTGAACAGCGTCGGAGACGCAGATATTCGCACCAACACTCCCGTGACCGCCATCACTAGAAACACAGACAACTTCGTTGTCACGACAAATCAATCATCCATTGAGTGCGACGCTGTCATATTGGCTACACCCGCTCATCAAGCCGCTCATCTCTTGGCTAGTTGTCAACCCGCTGCTGATCGTTTGTCATCGATAGAACATGCCTCAGTAGCAATGGTCACGATGGGGTTTAAGCGGACCGATGTCGGTCATCCCTTGGATGGCTCGGGCATGCTTATTCCTCGGAGTGAAGGATTGCTTACAACAGCTGCAAGCTGGGGAAGTTCGAAGTGGCCTCACTGGGCGGATGAGGAACACGCCATCTTGAGAGTCTCTGCGGGCAGGGCAGGTGATACGAGGGCGTTAGCTCTTGATGACAACGAATTAGTTGAAACGTTGTTGACCGAAGTGGCGAACATCTTGGAAATCGAAGGTGATTTAGTGGAATGGCGGGTATCAAGGTGGATCGATGCCTTCCCTCAGTATGCGCCCGGGCACGACCGTCTTGTAGCCGCGATTGAGCGTGATCTTAGGTCTGAGATGTCCGGACTGTTCTTGAGTGGTGCCGGCTACAAAGGCATCGGAATACCTGCTTGCATCAATCAAGGAAATCAATCTGCTGAGGCAACGCTCGACTATCTCAAAACGTTATGAGCCGCTTAGCGCCAATTGGCCGATTCGTTTTGGGCGCATTGATCTCTCTGTCTCTACCTCCATACGGGCTCTGGGCTCTATCTCCTATCGGCTTAGGCGTTTATTTAAAGTTTTCAAGGGATGAGAGTTTTCGACGCCAACTAGTCAATAGTTTCATTCTGTGGATGGGTTATTTCACCGTCGCGTTGACGTGGATGACAGACCTAACGATTGCTGGTTGGGTAGCAGCAACACCTATTCAAGCATTCATCATGGCTGTTCCAATGGCCTTTGTTCCTCGTACCGGACCCGGCCGTTCGGTTGGTATTCCCTCAGCCTTAGTTGTTGGAGAAGCCATCCGGTGGGCCGTACCTTTTGGTGGAGTTCCGATGTCGAATTTGGCAATGGGGCCAATCGACACCTATCTGGTTGATGTCGTCAGGGTAGGGGGACCACTTCTCCTCATAGCTTCCATTGGGCTGATAGCCGTCGCTGTCGAGGCTGTGTTGTTGACGCGATTGCAGACGGTATTAGGGTCCCTCATCGTGCTCGGCATTTTGGTTGGAGTTGCCCAGATCGCTCCAGTTGGGCGGTCCGAAAATGTGATCATGGCCAGCGTTGTTCAAGCCGGTGGGGAGTTAGGAACGAGAGCCGCTACTAGCGACCAAGTAGCTGTTCTAGATCGACATTTAGCAGCAATTGAAGCAAATCCTGTCGATACGGATTTGATGGTCTGGTCAGAAAGTAGTGTGACCACTTTCGCACCCCTGGAACAAAGCCGCGAGTTGTCGATAGTAAGCCAACTAGCGACCGACCTCGACGCGGTAATCGTTGCCAACTTTTCAGAAATCGATGGAGATAACTTTCGAAACGCTTCTGTCTCCATTGACCCTGATGCGGGGCTCATCGACCGATACGACAAAGTGCATTTGGTGCCGTTTGGTGAATACATACCCCTTCGCGGCCTCATCGAGAATTTCGCTGACCTATCCCTTATCTCTAGGGAAGCATTACCGGGTACCGGCCCAGGGATAATCGAGTCGAGGCTAGGTCCGATCGGAAACGTTATTTCTTTTGAGGTGTACTTCCCCGAGCGGGTGCGCAGCGGCACTCAATCCGGGGCACGGATTATTACCAACCCGACCCTCGCTTCGTCGTATACAAACTCGTTAGTTCCTGAACAATCTTTAGCCAGCGCCCGACTGAGAGCCATCGAATCCGATCGATGGGTTCTACAAGCATCTACCACTGGATATTCGGCAATCGTCGCTCCCGACGGAAAAGTGGTAGCTCGTAGTGATTTAAAGCAACAGACGGTACTGACGAGTCAGGTACATCTAAGAACCGGAGACACGTGGGCAACGAGATTCGGTGAATTACCAATTTCTATACTCGCCATTTTATTTCTTGCGGGTAGTGCCCTACTGGGTTCTAGACATCGAGACTCAGAGTGACCGGCCCATCGTTGTATATCTCGACTTCCATATGGTTCTGAAATCGACCGGTAGCGACTTTCCCTCCCAACTCTTTCAGCGACTCGCATAGCTTTTCAATCAATTGTTCAGCGATCTCTGGCGCCGCTGCTTGCACAAACGATGGGCGTCGTCCTTTCGTTGTGTCGCCATACAGGGTGAACTGGCTCACAATCAGAATTTCACCGCTTGTCTCGCCCACCGAATGATTCATCCGTTCTTGCTCATCTTCAAAAATTCGCAGGTTCCATATTTTGGATGCCAGCTTTTGAACATTTGCCTCGTCATCGTCATGGGTAACGCCAACAAAAACACAAAGCCCGGGTCCAATGGAGCCGACGATCTGTTGCTCAACAGACACTGATGCCTTACGTACCCTTTGAATCAATGCTCGCACATAATCTCCGTTCTAGGTTCCCCTAAAAGTAACCGCCTCGGGTTACCTAGCGACTCATGGAGTTACCGACCGGTAGCATTGATATCCCCCCTGTCCCGCGACTTGCGAAACTATCTAATGTTGAACGACGGCCCATTACGCATCGCATTCTTGACCTACAGAGGTCACCCCTATACGGGGGGGCAAGGTGTTTATACCCGTCACATGGCTCGAGAGTTGACGGCACTTGGCCATGACGTAGAAGTCATCTCCGGCCCGCCGTACCCGCACTTGGATCCGGGGATCCGGTTAACCAAGTTGCCAAGCCTTGATTTATACCGAATGCCGGATCCATTTCGAATTCCTCGACTTAGCGAATTCAAAGATCGCTTTGACGTATTGGAGTACCTGGTTACATCTGCAGCTACTTTCGCTGAACCACTTACCTTCAGCCTCAGAGCACATCGAGAATTAGCCGATCGGATAGAAGAATTTGACCTTATTCACGACAACCAATGTCTAGGCACTGGCATCTGGAAAATTCACGAAGCCGGTCTACCAGTGTTGGAGACGATCCATCACCCCATCACGGTTGATCGACGACTCGAAACCAAACATGCCACGACACCTTGGAAACGTTTCACTAAGAATCGTTTCTATGCCTTTACGTCCATGCAAACCAAAGTCGCTAAGAAACTTCCACGCATACTTACCGTCTCATCCAATAGTTACGACGACATAGTCAAAGACCATGGCGTCGATCCTGAACGTCTGCACATTGTCCATGTAGGCGTTGACCCCGAACAATTCCGTCCACTGACGGACATCGAAGTTGTTCCCGGTCGCTTGATGACAACAGCTAGTGCTGATGTGGCTATGAAAGGTCTCGCTTTCTTACTTGAAGCTCTTGCCAAACTTCGAGCCGAAGATGACACGATTCACCTAGTAGTGGTAGGTAAACCGAAGTATGACTCGAAAGCCACTCAGTTAATCAAAGAACTTGATCTGTCAAGCAGTATCGAGTTTGTGAGCGGCGTGTCTGATCAGCGAATCGTGGAACTTTACAACCAGGCTCAATTAGCTGTCGTTCCTTCGTTGTATGAGGGATTTTCTCTTCCAGCGATAGAAGCGATGTCATGTGGCGTTCCGCTCATAGCGACGACTGGAGGAGCTCTACCCGAGGTAGTTGGTGACGACGGGGTTACGGCACTTCAAGTGCCGCCAGGTGACAGTGAAGCCCTCGCCGCAAAAATTAAGTGGGGGCTAGGAGAGAAACACTTGCGGTCAACAGTGGGGGCCGCGGGCCGCCAGCGAGTAGTACAGAATTTCTCTTGGACCATCACAGCCGAACGAACCGTTGAGCATTACCGAGCACTACTTCAGGAAATGAATCGCTGATGCTCACAGTCAACTATGACCGGCTGGGAGCTAAACCCGGTGACCTTGTTTTAGATATGGGTTGCGGAGCTGGCCGTCACGCCTTCGAAACCGTCCGACGCGGTTGTCGCATTGTTGCACTTGACCAAGATCTTCAAGAATTGGTTGATGTAAGAAATACGTTTGCTGCAATGATCGATGCGGGAGAGCTAAAGCCCGACGTGCAGGGTCAGCCCGTATCCGCAGATGCTCTACAACTCCCTTTCTCGAATGAAACTTTTGACCGAATCATTTGCTCAGAAGTCTTGGAACACATACCGAATGACAAGGGTGCCATACAGGAGCTCGTACGCGTTTTGCGGCCTGGTGGCAGCATCGCTGTGACTGTTCCTGCGTGGATGGCTGAGAAGATCTGCTGGCGGTTAAACGACGAGTACCACGCGCCTAAGGCAGTTGGTGGGCATGTGCGGATATACCGAAAATCGGAACTTCAAGCAAAGATCAACGATGCCGGCTTAGAGCCAAGTGGTTGGGACAAGGCTCATTCCTTGCACTCCCCGTATTGGTGGCTCAAATGCGCTGTTGGTCCCACCAATAACGACAGTCGGCTGGTTAAGGCGTACCACCAATTTCTGGTCTGGGACATCGTGAGGAGACCCTTAATTACGAGGCTGCTCGACCGACTTCTCAATCCTCTAATCGGCAAGTCAGTGGTCCTTTACGCCACCAAACCTAATGCAGGGGTGAAAAATGCAGCCTGAATCAACTGGTGCGTTGACTACCGAACAAATAAAGGCGACAGCGTCAACGATTATTGACCAGCAGACGCCAGACGGCATGATCCTTTGGTTCCCCGACGGGCACTCCGATACTTGGAACCACACCGAGGCAGCAATGGCTCTATCGAGTGCTGGATTTATCGATGCCGCTGCGAACGCGTATGCGTGGTTAGCTAAAATTCAGCGCCCTGATGGAAGTTGGCACCACTACTACCTTGCTAACGGAGTCGAAGATGCCAAGGTCGACACCAACTGCTGCGCATACATAGCAACAGGGGTTTGGCATCACTACTTGATTACCGGCGACATCAATTTCTTAGAAGAAATGTGGCCGGTCGTGAAACAGTCCCTAGATTTCGTTGTAGGCCATCAAGCCGCTTCTGGGCATATTCCCTGGGCAATTCATACAAGTGGTACGCCATGGTCTTATTCCTTGGTGACCGGAAGTTCATCTATCTACCACTCATTGCGTTGTGGATTAGCAACCGCTGCTCACCTTGACCAAGAGCAACCTGAGTGGGAATTCGCTGCGGTCCGTCTTTCCAGCCTCTTACGCGCTCATGAGGAGCAATTTGAACCGAAGAAGCGGTGGGCTATGGACTGGTACTACCCCGTCCTTTCTGGAGCGTTAACAGGAGATGCAGCATCACAGCGAATGTCCTCCAGATTCGAAGAATTCAGCCTCGCAGACCACGGTGTGAGATGTGTTTCGGACCAACCCTGGGTGACGACCGCTGAAACGTGCGAATGCGCCATGGCTTACCTCGCCATAGGGGACGAAGCCATGGCCCACAGGTTGTTTCAGAGCATCCAGCCCTTACGGGATCGAGACGGAGCCTATTTCACAGGGATGGTATTCCCTGAAACTATTACCTTCCCAGATGGCGAACGTTCAACTTATTCGAGTGCGGCTGTCGTGCTCGCAGCAGCTGCGCTCACTGAAAATTCAGCCGCGTCGCAATTAATAATCGGGGATGGACTGCCATTACTTGATTTTTAAAATCAGCAGAGGTCAAAGTGGGCGACGCAAGATTTGAAGGCTCCCAGCGCTAGAGAATTTTTCAAAACCGCCCTCCTCTATAGCTCGAGAATATATTTCGTATGGAGGCCGTCCCCCGTCAGCAGGGTCCGGGAATACGTCATGGATAGCTAAAAACCCACCAGCTGCGATCTTCGGGGTCCACTCCTCGTAGTCAGTATGAGCCGGATCAGAACCATGGCCTCCATCAATGAACAGCATAGAAAGATGTCCGGCCCAATGCTTTGCGACTGTTCCTGATTCGCCGACCACCGGAACAACTATATTTTCAAGCCCAGCCTGTTCCAGGTTGCGACGTAGTTCAGGCAGGGAGTCGATTCTTCCAGTCTTCGGATCAACAACTTCGGGGTCATGATGCTCCCACCCTTGTTGCATCTCTTCGGAACCACGGTGATGATCAACGGTGAAAACCACTGATCCGATTTCCATCGCTGCCGCTCCGAGGTAAATCGTGGACTTCCCACAATAGGTGCCAACTTCGACGATCGGGCTCGAAACAGCTATTTGAAGAGCTGTTTCGTATAGGCCGATTCCTTCTTCATGAGGCATGAAACCGCGAGCCGAACGGGCAACAGCTTCTAGATCACTTCTCATAATTCCGTCACGATCGTTTGAAGAGAACCATTTCCAACACAAAAAATTTGCCCAACCAAAGAACAGCGAATGCTACCAAATTGGCTGACATCACCAAGGTTGTCGAAGCCCACCAAAGGTCAGCCAAAGTGACAAGAGTTGAAGAAATCGCGAGGCCCGCAAGGTTGTACAACCAAAACGGCAATATTTCATCTCGGACTGAGTGAGAGTCCTTACGCCCCCACACCCAGGACCTATTCAACGAGTAAGCAGGAATGGCTCCGAGAGTTACTGCGACAACGTTGGCTGCCAAAGCAGGCCAGTTAGCAACCACGATTCCAAACCACAAACAAACCTGCGTGACAACGACAGCGACCGCTGAGACGCCCGAATAACGAAGGAGTTTGACCCGCAGGGTCCAAAGTTTGTTGGACATACAGTGCAAGGTATGAGTTTACGACCTCGCCTATTGCTCTCCATCAGGCCGATAAAAAGTCAACAACAGCGCTATCGCGGAACCGACACCTCCGAGCAGTGTCACAACGAACCACCCGATCCCACTCATCTCAGTTCCCAACGCGTTGTCCAATGACCACGATCCGGGACCCAGCAAAGCAAACGAGGACACAGCGGCGGTCAGAACGAAAACATATTCCCACCCGTCCTTGATAATGAAAAAACCATTCTTTCGGTGTCCAACCCAACCTGCGGTAACCATCACCCCGACATATCCCATAGCACTTATAGGCATGAACAAACCAGCTGCGATAGCAAACCCAAAGATAATTTCACTTGACGCAGCTAAGTGGGCGTGGAGCAGTCCGGGTGAGAGCCCTTCACTCTTGAACCACTGGCCGACGCCATCGATTCCACCTCTGTATTTGGCGATTCCATGCAGGGCAAGTATTACTCCAACTGTTAACCGCAAGAGCAGGAGGCCTAAGTCGATTGCATTTTGATCCATTGTTAACTCCCTGCCGATAACGGTACTCGGCACCGTTCATCTAGTTCGATTCAATCAGTCGTATTAACTAAGTGATTTGCTGCCATTGAGAAATATTCCAACATCTGCTGTTCAAGCCCCGCGTCGATTCGAGCCTCAGCCAAAGCAGCTTCCATATGCTCATACCAACGGTCTCGCTCGGCCGCTCCGACACGAAAGTGAGCGTGTCGCATTCGTAGCCTTGGGTGCCCTCTATCTCCTGAATAGTCATCTGGGCCTCCCCAATATTGTGCAAGAAAAAGCGCTAACCAATACCTCGATGGTTCCAGGTCATCTGGATACAGGGGGCGGAGCACTTCGTCATCTGCGACTCTGCAGTAAAAGCGTTGACACAGGTCATGAAACCACTGCATACCTCCCACTAGTTCATAAAGACTCTGATCATCGTGTACGCCCACTGATCTAGGCCTGGTAGCGGTAAATATTGGTGTCGCGGACACTGAAACCCAGTCGCTGATACAGCCTGTTTGCGGCTTCACGTGATGGCCGGGACGTTAGATCAATTGTTTTGGCCCCTGCCTGTATAGCAATTTCGATAGCTCGTCGGTTAAGCGCCTCCCCCACTCCTTTTCCGCGAGCGTTTTCATCAACTACTACATCTTCGATCCAAGCTCTCATGCCTGTAGGGATTGGGAAAACTATTAACGTCATCGAACCCACAACCGTGTCGCCATCCTTAGCTAACAGCAGAGTCGACGCGTCATGGGCAAGAATTTCTGCGAGTTGGTCCGCATCAGGCAAAGAGGACGAGCTTGATAGTTGGGGTATCAACTCGGCTAGTGCTGCAACAACAGTGTCGTCAACTGTGTCGCACATACTGATCTCAATGGCCATAGCTTCACCCTCCGTCAACCTCTTCATGGTACGGATCGCGAGATCCGCAGATAGCCTTTTCGTCGTGGAACACGTCGAGTGGAGCGAACATCCCGTCTTGCAAGATGCGGTGCTCCTCGCAGCTTTCACTGGTTGGAACGACGCTGGGGATGCAGCAACCGAGGCTGTTGGTTATTTGACTCGTCGTTACGACTGCCAACGAGTAGCAATAATAGACCCTGAATATTTCTACGACTTCGCGTCCGTCCGTCCGAGCGTCCGGCTAGAGGGCGACGACCGTCGCATCGATTGGCCAGTAAATGAGGTGCGACTCGGCGAACTTGATGATGGCCGCCCACTGGTCACAATTCTCGGTATTGAACCTAGGTTGAGGTGGCGCACTTTTTCTGAAGCATTACTGTCAGTAGCGACTCAGCTTTCAGCCTCAACTGTGGTCACCCTCGGTGCACTGTTGACCGACACTCATCATCAGGCTCCGGTGGATGTAATCGGGGCATCGAACAACGAGGTAATTAACCTTGAGCTTGGGTTGACTCCTTCCCAATATGAGGGACCTACTGGAATAATTGGCGTGTTAAACGACTCGTTTCACCGGGGAGGGTTTGACAGCCTCTCATTTTGGGCGGCGGTTCCGTCCTATATCGGCCATAATCCGTCGCCCAAAGCTGCTCTTGCTTTGGTGCAAGAGGTAGTGAATTTTCTTGATATTCCCTTGGGCGCAACCGACCTTCAAATCGCCGCCGCTAGCTACGACCGGCAAATCAACGAACTAGTCGAAAGCGATCCCAATCTCGCTGAATACGCCCAGCAGCTGCTTGACGAAGCAACAGATGAACTCACGGATATGGCCGACAACCCTCAGGCGATGATCGACGAACTCGAAAAGTTCCTTCGCCAACAAGACGAATAGCAACTCTGCTTGGGTGTTTACCTGATTACTTCTTCCCACGGTTTGGACCGCGGGCCGTCATATCGGACTTCTGTCATTCGTCCTTCAATCGCTGCGAAGGCATCATCGACCCATGTTTCTAATCCAGCTAAGGGTTCTGGGAGAGAGTCGCGAGCAAACCATCCACAATCGCTCGTTTCTAACGGGTGACGTTGTAGTTCGCCACCAACTGCTCGGCAATAAAACACCATCGAATAAAGAGGAATACGTGTAAATCCTTGCCGCATGCCATCCACAAGTGAAAGAAGCGAGACGGGTTCACAATGAATGCCTGTTTCCTCGTAGACCTCTTTCATCGCAACTTCAACCGGTGAATAACCTATGTCGGCCCAGCCAGTCGGATAGAGCCAGACACCGCTGTCTGCTCGCTGGACAAGAAGAATTTCGTTGTCGTCGTTGCCGACAACAGCGCCTATAGCAGCTTTGGGTGTGACATATCCGGCTACCCCCTGACCCACCATTTGCATCCATTCGGTCACTAGGGCGTCTGGGGTTATATTTCCGTCCGCAGCGCCACGAATCTCTGAAGCGACTTTGAGAATTTCTTCGTAGCGCTCTTTTTCGTAGAGACTTTCGGTGAACCCCAACCCAGTCCGGGCTATGCCGGCAAGGGTTTCAGCCCAATTAATTAGATCTTGACCTGTCACCGATTCTGACATTCGCGAGAGGTTAGCCGCGCTCTGTGACTCTGGTTACTCGACTCTCATCAGAGAGTGCCGCAGCGCTGCTTCAATTTCTCGTCTATGCAGGTCACCTAACGTGGGGCCGTCGGAGCTAGTTACATAGAACGTGTCCACTATCTCATTGGAGATTGTCTGTATTTTGGCCGACCGTATGTCAAGCCCCATTTCGGCGAGAGTTCGCGTTAAGTGATACAGAACTCCAATATGGTCCTCGGTTCGCACTTCAATGATTGTTGCGTCGGTAGCCGATTCGATATCAAAAATGACACTGGTTTCGACCGGTTTCGCAGCTAAAGCAGTCCGCCTTCTATAGACCCTGGCTCTTTCGGCTATTCGCGCATCTATCGCTAGATGGCCGTGCAGGCATTGATGAATATCATCGGTAACCCGAGCCCAGTCCACTGGAGCGTCAGGCTCGGCAACCCTGAATTGAGAGATAGCCATACCAGCATTACTTGAATAGGCATCGGCCTGAAGAACATCTAAACCTCGCAGAGCAAGAGCGCCTGCAGCCCTACTAAAGATCCCAGCTCGGTCCGGTGCCACGATCGTGACAGTGTCCCCAGACCCTTGGACAACGGTTTCCTCTTCAGCCATCAGTGCTTCAAGTTGGTCTGTGATAAATGACCGCCTCCTGCGACTCGTGGATCCGTCCGTGGATATGAAATCTGCTGCGCCTTCAGTAAGCGTTTCAACTAGGTGAGCTTTCCAATCACCCCAAGCTGTTGGGCCAGTTGCGATGGAGTCAGCTTCAGTTAACGCAGCCAACAGCTCTAAGAATTCAACTGTTTCTACCTTCTCAGCGACGGTTCGTATCGTTTGAAGATCTTCTAGGTCTCGTCGGGTTGCTACGTCAGGCAACAACAGGTGGTGTTCCACTAGGCGGCTCAGCACCTCGGCGTCCTCCTTGGAGAAACCACAACGGGAAGCTATAGATCCAATAAGTCGCATACCTACTTCGGTGTGATCACCCGGATAACCCTTTCCGACGTCATGCAATAACGCCGCCACCAATAAGAGATCGGGTCGTTGCACCCGGTGGCTCAAACGAGCTGCTTCTGCCACTGTTTCTAGGAGATGCCTGTCAACGGTAAAGCGGTGGTAAACGTTTCGTTGTGGTCGCGAACGGTTGGGGGTCCACTCCGGAAGTAAATGAGTCCAGACTTCGAAATAGTCAAGAGATTCAATTACGGGAATCGCTCGGTGTCCTCCTTTAAGTAGCTCTACGAATAACTCACGTGCGCCTTGAGGCCATGGATCAGGAAGGTCAACTTGACGTTCGGCAAAAAGGTGGAGCGATTCCCTAGCTAGCGGTAAGCCTGAGTACATTGCCTGCACTGCTGCATGTAGTACTAGGAGCGGATCCGTTGACGGGTCACCTAGGGCGACGATTTCGCTATCAGCAACTGTTAGACCTGCCACTTCTATTTCGACAGAAACTTCTTCGGTCGATTCTCGATCTATATGCCGCCATATCTCATCGCTCAAATAAGCGACAGTCCTAGCCGCAGCAGCTACTCGACCCATCAAAATGTCTGCGTCATCGTCACCTAAGGCTGCGGCGACCGAATCTTGTTCTTCGAGGAGCAACACATCTCCCCGTTTTCGGCTGATCCTATGCAACTCGACGCGAGCTTCGAGCAGGACTTGATAAGCCTCTGCTAATCGTTCATGGTCGTGAACAGGGACTTCAACCCCTGCTCGGACAGCCCAGTCAATAGCATGAACATCTCGTAGCCCACCACGGCCTTCCTTGAGATCTGGCTCTAATAAAAACGCCACTTCACCTGATAGTCGGTGGCGGCGGGTTACATTGCGAGCCAATTCATCTAAGCGGTCTAGGCCATGTGACACCCACTGATCTTCATTACGAGCCAGTAGTTCTTCTAAAAGGGTCGCATCTCCGGCAACAAGCCGCGCATTGAGCAAACTTGTTGCGGTTTCAAGGTCAGTCGATGCCAGCCTCAACGTTTGTTCGACTGATCGTACCGAGTGACCTAATTTGAAACCTTCGTCCCATAGCGGATACCAAATTCGGTCAGCAAGAGAGTCAACATCATCTCTGTCCTTATGGATCAGCATCAAGTCAAGGTCACTCGATGGGGCGAGTTCGGCGCGGCCGTATCCACCTACTGCCACGAGGGCAACGCTGTCATCGTCTTGAATTTCCCTTACAAATAGTTCGATCAGGAACTCGTCAGTGACCTTCGATAGCGCTTGCGGGATTTCTCGCGCGGAGAGACCTTGGTCACTAATTATTTTTTCTCGACGTACAACAAGGCTGCTTTCACCCATCGACTGCTCCGAGAAGGCTCGGTAGTCGTTTGAAGAAAATCGATCGTGGTAGCGCTTCTACGCATCCCGCTGCTTTCGCTGCGTCCAAGGTTTCTGTGTCTATGTGTGGTGCGAAACCAATTACTTGTGACTGCAAAGGAAGATGTTCGAGGGCTTGCGATCGTGACAAATCTACGAAGACTAGGTCAGCATCTAAACCTTCTAATTCCTTGAGACTGTGCACAATTTGCACGCCATCCCCAAAACGGCTTCGATCCATTAGGTTGGGAACATAGGCGGCTATTCGTGGCATCAGGACTTAGTTTCTCGGCGCTGGGTCAGATGAGAGTGGGCTTTTGCTGCACCCCAAGCTATTCCTAATTCATGAGATGTTTGCCCAAAGTCGACGAAAGTTGTTGGCGTCAAGCCGTATATGTCTTCGGGAAAAGTGTCTTCCAAATATTCGTCTCGCTGAACTGGGGGAACGTGGTTTCGCTTCAGGACCTCAGTCGAGTATTGCGAAGCACGTCGAAGAATTGACATTGGATTGATTTTTTGTGACGAGATGTCAGATTCCAATAGTTGTCGTAGATTTGGCCCTAACTCCGTTCTACAACGTTCGCCGGCTAGGCGCGCTTCGTTTGCTATAGCCACGGGCCATTCTCCGGTCCACGCTTGATAGATGTCGTGGATCGAATTTTCAACCCACGTAGGTAACGCAAATTCCAATTCTTGGGCAAGTTCCGCCCCGATTTCTTGTAATCGATTCATTGGATCGATTGGTTCAAATTTCCCGAACGGAAACCTTCCAAATCTAGAGTGACGTACTGATAGCCAACCGACTGGACAGCTTCCACAATTTCAATTCTGCGATCCAACGCCATGGGTAACTGATTCAGATCTAGTTCGAGTCGAGCGACTTCACCATAATCTCGTACTCGAAGTTGATGAAACCCTAGATCTCTGAGTGCCGATTCGGCGCGATCTAGTCGTCTTAACAGGGGAACACTGACTTGCGTTCCGTAAGGAATTCGCGAAGCCAAACAGGCAGCTGCTGGCTTGTCCCATGTCCGAAGCCCTAATTTTTTACTGTGTTCTCTCACCTCTTTCTTAGAGAACCCAGCTTCAACCAATGGGAACCGTGCGTGACGTTCTTCAGCCGCTGATTGTCCTGGCCGGTGATCTCCGAGGTCATCGGTATTGACTCCCAAAACGACGACTAGCTCATTCTCTTCAGCAACGGGCGCTACAACATCCATAAGCGCTGATTTGCAGTGATAACAACGATCACTGTCATTGGCTCGATATGCGGCGTTGTCCATTTCAGCGGTCTCTACAGAGGTCCAGTTAAGCCCCCATTCTTGAGCCAGAGAAGCACAGTCTTCCAACTCGCTTTTGGCAAGACTTGGCGACACGGCGGTGAAACAGTGAACAGCTTCCGGGCCCAGCATGTCGTTCGCGACCCAGGCGAGAAATGAAGAGTCTGCTCCCCCGCTGAACGCGACCAGCACGCGTTGTAACCCTTGAAGGTTGTTTCGGAGCGCTTCAAGGTCAGCTGGCATTACAACCTGTCGTTGGGAATAGTGAAGAAACGATCGGCTCCTTGGGTGATTGTTGGTACTAGCCCTGCGACGGTGGGAAGTATTTGCTCAGCGTAGAACTGGGCGATAGTGATCTTGTCAGTGAGAAACTCCACGTCACCCTTGCCTGAGTCGAGAAGGTGTTGGGCTACCTGAGCAGATCGCGCCAGATAGAACCCGCCGACAACCACTCCAGCTAACCGCATGAACGGGACCGAGCCCGCCGCCGCGTCATTGGGTTGGCCCGCTAGTCGTCCTCCTAGCCATAACGCGGCTTCGCGAAATTGATCTTTCCCTTCGAGTAGCGCCTGACCTATAGAGCCAAGCTGTTCATCTTCGCCGAGTTGTTCCGCTAGGCGGCCAATTTCAGAGATGAACTTTTCGATTACCTGGCCTCCACCGAGCGGAAGTTTCCGAAATACCAGATCAGCAGCTTGAATTCCATTGGTGCCTTCATATATCGGGGCGATACGCACATCTCGCCAATGCTGTGCCGCGCCTGTCTCCTCGACGTAACCCATTCCGCCATGTGTTTGAACACCTAAAGAGGTCATCTCGACACCGAGGTCTGTACCCCAGCCCTTAGATATTGGGGTCAACAGTGCGGTTAAAGCATCCCAATATTCACGCTCGGTTTCGTCTTCACTACTGTTCGCGAAGTCGATGGCAGCTGCGTTCGCATACATCACACATCGCATCGCCTCAGCGTTGGCTCGCATCGTCATGAGCATCCGACGAACGTCGGCATGATCAGCAATAGGCGATGAATCGCCAGCCTCAAGTTGAGCTCCGATCGCCTTACCTTGTTTCCTATCAAGTGAGTATTGGCGGGCTTGTTGGTACGAGCGCTCAGTTAGTGAGAGACCTTGGAGCCCTACCGACAATCGAGCGTTATTCATCATCGTGAACATCGCCCGCATTCCGGTGTTTTCTTCACCGACCATCCAGCCCACAGCCCCACTTTCGTCACCATAAGACATGACACAGGTAGGACTGGCGTGTATCCCAATCTTGTGCTCACTTGAGACAACACGCAGATCGTTTCGTTCCCCGAGGCTCCCATCGTCGTTCACCAAATATTTCGGAACTATAAAGAGACTTATACCTTTAGTTCCTGGCGGAGCATCAGGAGTTCGGGCAAGAACTAGATGAATAATATTTTCCGATAGTTCGTGTTCGCCATAAGTAATAAAAATCTTTGTGCCAGAAATTAACCAGGCGCCATCTTCTCGAGGAACCGCTTTTGTAGTAAGTGCTCCCACATCAGAGCCGGCATGGGGCTCGGTGAGATTCATAGTTCCCGACCATTCTCCACTAACCATTTTGGGAAGATATATCTCTTGCAACGTTTCACTCGCGTGGTGACTAATCGCGTCGATTGCCCCCTGAGTTAATAACGGGCAAAGGCTAAAGGCCATGTTTGAAGCGGTCATCATTTCTTGAACTGCTAAACCAACGCACCCCGGCATACCACCACCACCGTGGCTCTCCTCGAGGGCGATTCCATTCCAGCCGGCTTCAACAAACCTCGCATAGGCATCCGTGAAGCCATCAGGGTGAAATATCTGGCCGTTCTCAACCACTAAGCCCTCTTGATCTCCTCTTTGGTTAAGCGGAACCAGTTGCTCCTCCATAAAACGGGCGGCCTCACCTAGGACACCTTCAACTGTCTCAAGGTCGGCATGGTCATAGCCTTCACGGCTCGCCAACTCTGATAGGTCAGCGATGTGTTCTAGAACAAACAACATGTCGTCGGTGGGAGCTCTGTAATCAGGCATTGAGGCCTCCTAGGTACAGGTTATTCGGCCAACAGCCGTTGGGGAATCACAAAGTGTCATGAGAGGATAAATGCATGCAGCCCAAAAAGTTACGAAACTTACTGATGTCTGGTCGAGCGATCGTCGGCTGGGTAGCAGTCTTGACTCCCAGCCTTCTCGGTAAGGCCTGGAGAATTAACTCTCCTCTTGGTAGTGAAACCAAGTATGTGATCCGTCTATTCGGTATAAGGAACGCCGTTCTGGCCTATCAGCTCTATCAGGCAGATCGTCCCGATGCTGATGCCGATGAGCTAGAAGAGGCCCTTCGCCAAGGGATAGCTATAGACGCCCTCGACCTCGTTTTTATTTTATTTTCCAAGGCCCCTCAGGGAAGGAGATCCTTTAGTCGAGCCATGCCAGCGCTGGCGGCTATGACGGGCATCGTTCTTGGGCTGTTAGCTAGAGAAAGGCCTGAACTTTTGGATGATATCGATGACTGAGCAGTCCAATAACTCTTCGCCAATAGGAACCCCAACCGTGGTTTTGGCTCCTTGGGCCGGCACTTGGGACAGCAACGATCCAGATGCCAATTTTAAAGAAGAGATCGTGGCTTATGGGCTGCTCGATCCCCTGGAAACGTTGAACGGTTTATCGGAAACACTTCACATACCTGTTGGCGCACTAGCTCGCTACGTACTTGCCAAGTGGGCTACCGGTGGGAGCGAAGGAATGTTACACATTGGTGGCACAACGGTTCAACGAATGAACAACGCGTGTGAGAAGGCAGAAAAGCGTGGCACCGCTGAGGCGCGTCTTGTTGCCTACGAGGAGCTACGTCAAATTGTTGAGTGGTTGCTAGTACCAATTGAAGACCCGAAGACCTACAACAACTAGAACTCACCCATTCAGCACCTGCTGAGCGACTATTTCTACCTCGTCGAGCAAGCCGGTGTAGAAGGCACCGAATTCGCCGTATATCGCAGAGGCCTCGTCGTAACGCATCGTATATACGACTTCTTTAAGGTCATCTAAATGCTCAGCGAACAGCGTGACACCCCATTCGTAGTCGTCGACACCCGTCGAACCTGTGACTACTTGCAGGATCCGGCCCCGGAAATTTCTTCCCGATTTTCCGTGTTCGTACATGAGTTCTCGTCGAGTCTCATACTCGAGGGTGTACCAATTACCTTGTTCTTCTCGACGTTTCGACATTGGGTAGAAACAGAAGGCGTGCTTACCTTCTGGTGGAAGCTCAGGATGCAGTCGAGGCATCTTCATTTCTTCTGGCAAATCCGGTGCGTATTCGGATGTTTCAGTCATAGAGACGTAACTGTCAGCTACAACCAACCCAGCTTGTTGAAGCTTGCTTTGCAGACTCCGGAGTCTCCATAGGTCAGGCCCAAGCGCCATGAACCCAATATCGGCTTTGTGTCCAAACAGCGCTACACAAAGAACTTGATGGTCACCGTCCTGAACTTCTTTGACCGCAGCTATTACTCGCTGCTCGTCAGTAGTGTCCGTGACTTTGCAAAATAGGTGGAGAACACCCCACCCAACTGATGTCGAGACATAGTGCGGTTGGGTCATGCTCTGATTTTAGAGGGCTATTGGTCGATCTCACCGGTGTAGACGTTCATTGAATCTTCACGGGCGAAGCCAATCAATGTCATTTTGGCTGTTTTCGCTAATTCAACAGCGAGTGCGCTTGGGGCAGATACAGCAACAAGTGTTCCAAAACCGCCGCTCCACGCCTTCTGTACCATCTCGAAGCTTGCGCGCCCACTCACGAAAAGTCCAAGCTCGTTTGCACCAGATTTCTCTTGAAGACAACGGTTGCCGATGATCTTGTCAACGGCGTTGTGCCGACCGATATCTTCACGCACTAATTTGATGGTGCCGTCACCATCAAAGACAGCTGCTGCGTGGAGGCCTCCAGTCCGACTGAACATTTCTTGCTGATCTCGGACTTCTCCCAACATCCGATTTAAGGCCTGAACGTTGAATGTGAGTGGCTTGTTTATCGGAGCCATCCGACTAGCTAATTCGTTTAGTGCTACCGAGCCACACAGGCCACATGATGAGCTGACGTTGCCTAATCGCGGTTGTGGAACTGGGGCTCGTCCGCCGGTCTCAACAGTCACAACGTTGTATTCATATTCTGCAGCTGAGCCTTCACCGCAGTAACGAACTCCGGTGACGGAAACATCGTCTAGAAGATTCTCTGCGGTACAAAACCCTACGGCTAGTTCATAGTCGTGTCCCGGTGTACGCATCGTCGTCGCTACCAAGTTTCCATCTAACCGAATCTCAAGTGGTTCTTCAACAACTACTTCGTCCGGGAATCTTGAGATTGCACCGTTGCGAATCCGTTGAACTAAAAACTTTTCACTTCGACCCCGCCGCATCTCGACAGGCTACTGCTGGCCTCGGGCTTCCTCACACACTCGTCTGTCTGATTCATTTTTCAGGCTTTACTCGCTGCAGCGATGCTTCAAGATGGTGCTGCATAGGTTCGCCGACGGCTGCCATCGAAAGGTCATAGGTTAATCTGTTGTCTTCGATTCTCACAAGACGACGGACTTGTTCTACAGATTTTGCTGTGGCCGTTGTTCTGACTTGCGTCGACTCAAGATTGATGACGCACGAGTTGGGATTAGACGCGTAAAACCCGCTGTGAGCTTCAATGATCCCCGTCGGTTGTGCCACAACCATTTCAAGAGTCTTGTCGTCGATAATCCTCAAAAAGCCTTGCTCGGAGTGGAGGGGCTGGCCGTTCGACGGGTCTTTTGTTTTTTGCGAATATGTCAGAAACGGTTTTCCTGCATGGCCGAAAACAATCTCTTCGAGGTAGCCGAACTCGGAAATTCCGGGGTAATGCCCAGTTCCCGAACCACGCCATTCCCCGAGGATGACAGCTAACGGCAGGCATGCTTTGTGGAGTGAGGGCTGCATGGGTATCCCAATCTGAAATTGCAACAAGATTGAGTTTAGGAAGGTCAGAGGTTTAGCTCCGACAGATTTTGTTAAATCGCTGTTTCCTGAAAGTTGAAAAGATCAGAAGTCCATGTCGGGCATTGCAGGCATCCCGCCGCCATCTTCTGAGGGCTTTTCGCAGATAACCGCTTCAGTTGTCAGAAACAGAGCAGCGATAGACGCAGCATTTTGTAGCGCTGACAAAGTGACCTTTGCCGCGTCTATAACTCCAGCGGCTACAAGGTCTTCGTACTCACCGGTTGCCGCATTCAAGCCTTGTCCACCTTCGAGGTCCCGGACACGACTAACCACGACACCACCTTCGAGTCCTGCGTTTTCTGCGATTTGCTTGAGGGGGCCTTCAAGTGAGCGGGCAACCAGATTTGCTCCTGTTGCCACATCACCATCTAGAGAAGCTGCTGCAGTTTCGACAGCTGCTTGAGCTCGCAAAAGAGTGACACCTCCACCGGCTACAACACCTGATTCGATCGCGGCTTTCGTGGTGCTGACAGCGTCTTCGATCCGATGCTTTTTTTCTTTAAGTTCAACTTCGGTCGCAGCGCCGACCTTCAATACTGCGACACCACCTGACAGTTTCGCGAGTCGTTCTTGTAATTTCTCACGGTCATAATCGGAGTCAGTGTTGTCTATTTCATTTTTGATCTGCTCAATACGGCCAGCGACGTCAGCTTCTTCTCCAGCTCCTTCGATGATGGTCGTTTCATCTTTCGTCACAATTACCCGGCGGGCGGTACCGAGTAAATCGAGTGTTGTGTTTTCAAGCTTTAGGCCAACATCTTCACTAACGACCTGGCCTCCCGTAAGTATGGCCATGTCTTGAAGCATCGCTTTTCGTCGGTCACCAAAGCCCGGGGCTTTCACAGCAACTGACTTAAACGTGCCGCGAATTTTATTGACGACGATCGTCGCGAGCGCCTCGCCCTCTACATCTTCGGCAAGGATCACCATGGGCTTTCCGGCTTGCATCACTTTTTCCAAAACCGGAACAACATCGCGAACCGCGGTGATTTTGCCCTGGACAAACAAAAAGTAGGGGTCATCCAGGACCGCTTCTTGGCGGTCTGCGTCAGTGACGAAGTACGGTGATATGTAGCCCTTGTCGAACCGCATGCCTTCGACTAGGTCCATTTCCAGGCCAAAGGTTTGGCTTTCTTCGACTGTGATAACGCCGTCTTTACCAACCTTTTCAATAGCCTCACTGATGTGGTCACCGATCTCGCGGTCGGCAGCTGAAATTGCGGCGACCTGGGCTATTTGTTCTTTAGATTCGGTGACGCTGACTGCCATGCCTTCTATTGCGTTGACCGCAGCGTCGACACCAGCTTCGATTCCTTTTTTTAGCGACATTGGGTTTGCTCCGGCCGCAACGTTGCGCATGCCCTCGTGAACCATTGACCATGCAAGGACTGTGGCTGTTGTTGTGCCATCACCAGCGACATCGTCAGTTTTTTTTGCGACTTCTTTAACTAGCTCCGCGCCAATCCGTTCAATTGGGTCTTCGAGTTCAATGTCTTTAGCTATTGAAACCCCATCGTTGGTGATAGTTGGAGCGCCCCACTTTTTGTCTAGGACAACATTGCGACCTTTGGGCCCGAGCGTTACTCGAACAGCGTCTGCGAGTTGGTTCATTCCCGCTTCAAGTGCTTTGCGTGCTTCGTCGTCGAACGAGATCATCTTGGCCATCTGAATTTGACTCCGTTGTGTGTAGTTCGGTGAACCCATACCCGAACTAACCTGGTGGCTAGTTCTTTGTTGGGTTCTGGGGCATTAGCACTCTCACCCAGAGAGTGCTAACAGCCAATCAGCGAACACCCTCCATTTGCAACCTCTGGGCAAAGGATTCTGGTTGGAATTAGCGATTCGGATGATCTGGGTGTTGGTAGTGACCACAATCTTGACACCAAAAGACTTCATCGTTCGGGTCAAAGGTCGGTGAGTATTTGTGTTCCCAAATTAGTTAGGCATCGTGTTGTTTCATTATGTGCTCGATCGGATCCAAAAATTTCAACTAATGAGAGCATCGTCAGACCCTCGGGGAGAACAAAATCTGAGTCACATGATCCGACTACGGCCACGACTGGTACTTGGTGCTGTTTCGCTATACCAGCGACTCCACCCACGACTTTTCCGTTGAATGATTCTCTATCTAGACGGCCTTCTCCGGTGATCACTATGTCAGCATTAGTGATTGCGTCTTCCAACGCCACTTCTTCAGCTATGAGTTCAAAACCGTTGACTAATTGGGCGCCAATCGCGGCGAGACCACCTGCCAAGCCACCTGCTGCGCCGGAGCGCTTTAGGGCGGTCACATCGACACCGAATTCTTCGAGGTACATATCTGCTAACCGTCGGAGACGACGCTCCAATAATTCGATTTGGGCGTCAGTCGCTCCTTTTTGGGGGCCGAAGACAGATGGTGCATCAAGAAACCTGGTTTCGACGTCGCAAGCAACTAAAAGATCAACACCTGAAAGACGAACTAGAGGTTCCATAGCTCGTATCGCCCCTAAG
>Ga0066850_10000147_pt1 | contig 37884 bp, 39 predicted proteins | sample ETNtaG_4_FD_67282 | JGI IMG/M metagenome (GOLD analysis project Ga0066850, IMG submission 67282) | Marine microbial and viral communities from oxygen minimum zone, Eastern Pacific Ocean - ETNP201406SV67 | ecosystem: Environmental > Aquatic > Marine > Oceanic | place: Pacific Ocean: Eastern... | reverse complement strand
ACAAGCTGAGGGTGGGGTGCACTTTTTGACCGAAGCGATCCTCGACCAAGAGGTGAACGGATTTGCCCAAACGAGGATGGGCAATGCTGACCGCTGGATGGCACCGCACTCTGTGTACCAATGCGCGAACGAACAAGATGATCGTTGGGTAGCAATAGCTTGTGAAAGCGACGAGCAATGGACGGCTCTTGCCAACACAATTGGCAGCGGTGACCTCGGTAATTTAGGGCTAGAGGAACGACAAGCACGAGAAGCAGAGCTCGATAATATTTTGGGGGATTGGTGCAGTTCAAAGAACCCTGTTGAAATCACCAAGTTGCTTCAAAAAGCCGGAGTCCCGGCTCATCAAGTTCAAAACAGTCCAGAAGTAACATCAGATGAACAGCTGGTTCATCGTTCTCACTTTGTTGAGGTTCCCCACGAGGTTTACGAGTCGACATGGGTCGAACAGTATGGCTTTCGCCTGTCTCGAAGCGATGGGACCCCAACTAGGAGTGGACCGCTGTGGGGCGAACATAACTTCGAAATTCTTAGTGGCTTCTTAGGATACGACGGAGATGAGATAGCGAACCTGGTTGTCGCTGGAGTTCTCGAATAACTACTGCTCTATCCTCTTCGTAAATTTTACGGTTGCTGATGTTCCTTCATCTGTCGTGAGCCAAGAGAGGTAGTCAGGCCGACTGCGGTTACGAAACAGAGGATTTCGAAATGTCTCTATCCACCATTCAACGGGATGCAATGTCCATGCCATCGACTCGTCCCACTCATTCCACCCTTTGACGTGTTGTTCAGACCTGAACAAGTTCATACCACCTCACCGGAAGGGCTGATCTGGCTCTTGTATTCCTAGACGGCTGCGCGTGTAACCGACAACCGTCGCCGGTTCAGCTAACAGGAGATCCCCGTCTTTCATTTCAAGGTGGAGAGGTTCTTCCCCTAATAAGCAGGGGGCGTCGATGGTCACCGTCTCTCCAGGAAACATCCAACAACAGGCGAGGGCTTCAAATCCGCATTGCGCAAACCACCGTTGGTCCCCTCTTACTGAGATTCGGTACGGAGTTGGTTGATTGTTGAACGGGGGAAATGATGCGATGTAGTTCGTGCCTGGGTGCATCCATCCGGGAATCATGACCATGATCTGATCTATACGTCGTAGAGCCTCTTCTGGTGAGATTTCTAAAAGGGGGGCCAACTCCGCGTAATGAGGGGCAATTCCTGTTTCCACAATCTCATTCATGATTGTCGCGTAGGTGACGTCAAGTTCGGATTTCACAACGATTCCTCCGCGATTCGCCAACCATAAGGCTGCCACAAGCAAGATCTTGTTTGGGTATCTAATCTGTGTCCAAACATTTGGAGGGTTCTAATGACTGGACGTATGGCCGACAAAGTAGCGATCGTTACCGGAGGAGCGTCCGGAATAGGACAATCTTGCTGTCTTCGCTTTGCGGAGGAGGGTGCGAAGATAGTGGTAGCCGACATAAATCTTGATCGAGCAACAGCTGTTGCCAACGAGGTTCAGGCAGGAGGAGGACAGGCCATTCCGGTGGCCGTGGACACTTCAATTCCAGAAGAGGTAGAAGCCATGGCCAATATTGCAGCCGAGACCTTCGGTAGGGTTGATGCCTGCGTTGCGGCGGCAGGGATCTCACACGCCGGATACGTAAGTCGTGAGCCGGACCAGCAAGCAAGCGAAGACCGTCATGATCGGCAGGACATGCTGCTGATCGATAAATCGTTGACCAATTGGCAGCGTGTTATCGACGTGAACCTCACTGGCGTTATGTTGACTAATCAGTCGGTAGCAAAACAAATGGTCGCATCGGGAGGCGGAGCTATCGTCAACATTGCATCAGTGGCTGGGAGAACTGCGCTGATGGGGGCCTCCGATTACTGCGTCTCGAAAGCAGGGGTCTGGATGTTGACCAAATGTGGGGCCATCGAACTTGCTCGCCACGGGGTCCGAGTTAATGCAGTGGGTCCTGGCTACATAAAGACCTCGATGAGTGGGGCCGCCGCCAGCAACGAAAAGTGGGTCGATGAACGAATAAAGGAAACACCGTTACGTCGCCTTGGAGAACCTTCTGACATCGCTAATGCCTGCCTTTATCTTTGCAGTGACGAAGCAAGCTTTGTGACGGGAGAAATCATTTTCCCGGATGGTGGCCTTATCGCAGACAGTCGGGCCTAGGTTCGGACCGATATGGGTGCCACGGTGATCTGGTCGACGATTCGCTGTATCGACACTCGACTAATCAGTGATGTAACCAAACCTCTACCGAGACACTTTGGGCGTCTAACTTCTTCGTCATGATAAAAGTTGCTGTTGAGCCGGAATGTTGGCGTCGCGAGTCCCTAGTCCAAGCGGTTGAGGACGGCGGTGGCACCGTCACAGGTGCTGATGTCGCAGAGGCGTTGGTGTGGGCCGAGCCGGCTCGGGCAGACCTTTTGCCTTCGATGCTCGATGACAACACCAACATCGATTGGGTGCAATTACCGTACGCCGGGATCGAACCCTTTCTCGAAATGCTGCGATCTCGACCCCACCTCACGTGGACCTGCGGTAAAGGTGTGTATGCCTCTCCGGTCGCCGAACACGTGTTGGCGATGACCCTGGCAGGGCTGCGGGGACTGGCGACCTACGCTCAAGCCGATAGTTGGTCAGAGCCGCAGGGCAAGAATCTCTTCGGTGCTAACGTAACGATTCTCGGAGGTGGGGGCATCACCGAACACTTAATCCCGCTGCTAGAACCCTTTGATTGCAATATAACTGTGGTCAGAAATCAGGCAACCCCGGTGCAAGGGGCGACAACGGTGGTGGCTCGTGATGCTTTGCACTCAGTTCTGCCATCAAGCGACTTGCTAATTCTGGCCTTAGCCCTTACTCCCGAAACCATTGGAATTATTAGCAAAACAGAACTGGCTTTACTACCTACTGATGCTTGGTTAATAAACGTAGCTCGGGGTGGACACCTCGTAACAGGAGACTTGGTTGAAGCCCTCCAGACCGGCTCAATTGGAGGAGCGGCGCTCGACGTTACCGATCCTGAGCCACTGCCAAATGGGCACCCACTATGGTCATTGGATAATTGCATCATCACCCCACACATTGGTAACACTCCCGAGATGGGGCTTCCGCTTCTCGCTCAACGTGTCACCGAGAACGTTGAAAGGCGGATAGCAGGTTCGAGCCTGATCGGTCCAGTTGACGTCGATCTCGGTTATTAGCTCTTACCTAGGAGCGAAGCGTTGCCTTGTGAGAAGTCTCTACGGCATCGATGCAACGTTGTCGCACCGTTCCCACCTCTTCGTCAGTCAGGGTTCGATCTTTTGCCTGGAGTCTGAGCGAAAAAGCGAGCGAGCGATACCCCTCGTCTAACTGTCCACTTCTAAACACATCAAACAACCGCAAGGCTTGGAGTTCATCGCCGGCCGCATCCCGCAGAGTTCCCTCAATAGTTGATGCCTGCACTTCTTCATCGACCAAAAAAGCGAGATCCACATCGCTGGAAGGAAACGTCGAAACCGGCTCATAGGCGGTATCTGCAGATGCCATAGCTGCTTCGATTAGGAGATCGAGCCTCAACTCAAACCAGGCGCACCTGTCTTCAATTTCGTAACGCTGCAAAACTGCAGGGTCCAATTCGCCTATCGATCCAATCTCTTTTCCGCCAATACATACCCGAGCCCCACGAGTGGGGTGCAAACCCGGAAGATCATCCGTGTTGGTTAAATCAAGAGCAACTTTGAGCGATGAGGCGACCTCTCTGATGAGCCCCATGACAGCGAAAGCATCGCAATCAGAAAGGAACGCTGCTAGGTGTTCATGTTCGTCAGGTAAGGCAGCAGAGTTCCCTGAATTCCGGAAAACCGCCCCTGTTTCAAACAATTTCACTCCAGTATTGCGATGTGAATAGTTGTAGGAGACCGATGTCAGCAGACCAGGCAGAAGCGAGGGTCTTAGGACCGACTCTTCGACTGCCAACGGATTAAGTAACCGAACTGGTTCTTCTACCGAAAGTCCGGCCTTAGCAACTTCATCGGGAGCTAGAAATGGGTTGGGCATAGCTTCGACGAGGCCGGCGCCAATCATTATTTGTCGCACAGATCTCCGAAGCTTCTGCTGAGTAGTTAGATGACCAGCATCTGGAGACCGAGGGACTGTCGTTCCGAGGGCGCTATACCCATAATGGCGCGCCACTTCCTCTGCTACATCAGTTTCTGTTTCGGTATCAGGACGAAAGGAAGGAATAGTAACAAGCTGGACATCTTTGCTATCCGTCGTTTCAACACCAAATCCGATAGGAACCAATAAATCTCGAATCTCTTCTGATTCGAAGTCCCTTCCGAGCAACATACTTATTCGCGATGTTCTAACGGGAACTGACAGGTCTTCTGGGAGGTCCCCTTTAGCGTCGAGCACCTCCCCTATTACCTCAATTCCAGCTGGACTAATCTCGTTGAGTAGGTAACAGAACCGTTCGACCGCGTTTACATTCAAACGCCAGTCTGTTCCTCGTTCGAATCTCGCTGAAGCTTCAGATCGAAGTCCCAGCCGTTGCGAAGTTCTTGCTATCGATTCTGATTCCCAGCTCGCTAACTCAAGCAACACAACATCAGTTGATTCAGAAATCTCGGTACTTGCCCCCCCCATAACGCCGGCTATCCCAATTGGATCACCCGCCTGGTTGACAATGAGCCCGTCCCCAGGCAACAGAGTTCGTTCTTGATCATCAAGCGTGACTATGGCTTCCCCACTAACTGCTCGCCGCACACCGATGTGTCCGTCAGGAACCAGTGAAAGGTCGTAGGTGTGGTTGGGAGTTCCAAGTTCAAGCATCACGTAGTTAGATACATCCACAACCGAATTGATCGGACGCATACCTGACAACGTCAATCGCATCTGCATCCACAGTGGAGATTCCCCAACAACAACACCTCTGATAACCCGCGCGCTAAACCTCGGACACAGCACCTCATCGTCAATGTGGATGCTCGCAGGATCGTTTCCTGATTCCTCAGATGCGGATACGGTCCATTTCGGAATTTCGAATGGCACCTTTAATCGCGCTGCTAAATCACGCGCAACACCTGCCACCGACATTGCGTCCGGACGATTTGGGTTTATCTCTAAGTCCCATAAAACATCTCCCACTAGCCCTAACTGCTCCATCAAAGGAGCCCCTAGCTGTAGGTCCTGCGGCAAGATCATTATCCCGTCATGGTCCGAGCCCAAACCAATTTCAGCAGCAGAGCAACACATCCCATTTGATAGTTCACCGCGCATTTTTCGCTGTGCTATCTCCATACCATCAGGCATGACTGTTCCGATAGTCGCAAACGGGATTAGGTTCCCCACCGACATATTGAAGGCTCCACAACAGACCTGAAGCTGATCCCCTTCTTCGACTTCGACATCAACCAGTTGAATTCTGTCTGCCTTGGGGTGGGGTCGTAGATCTACGACTCTGGCAACCACAACTCCTTCCAGAGGATCGATGAGACGCGTTTCTTCGACCGCCATACCTAGATCACTCATGTGGTCGGCCAGCTCATATGGGTCGCCCTCAATCGGGGCGAATTCACGCAGCCAGGAAAGGAGAACTTTCATTTTGAGTCTCGCTTAGAACTGCTCGAGAAATCGAACATCATTGGTGTACATATCCCGTAAATCTTTGATCCCGTAGCGCATAAGTGCCAAGCGATCGATTCCGAAACCGAAAGCAAAACCTGTCCACTCCTCACTATCAATCCCGCAGTTTGTCAAAACGTTCGGGTGCACCATTCCGCAACCGCCAAGTTCAATCCAACCAGTTCTCTGACAGGTTTGGCACCCTTCACCTTCACAAATGACACAAGTGACGTCGAATTCGGCGCTCGGTTCGGTAAATGGGAAGTACGAGGGTCTTAACCGACTGCGAATTGTTCCTCCGAAATAAGCAGCAGTAAATTCGTTAAGGGTCCCGGCAAGATCAGTGAGGCTGATGCCGTGGTCAATCACAAGGCCTTCGATCTGATGAAAGACAGGCATGTGGCTGGCATCAGCTGTGTCTCGTCGAAAAACGCGACCGGGACAAACTGTGTATATAGGCGGCGGGCTTGATTCCATCACCCGAATTTGCACCGGTGATGTGTGCGTCCGAAGCAAAATATTTGTGGCTTCGCCTCCCTCCCCGTCGCCGATCTCCGTGCGGTCACCCAGGTCCAAATAAAGAGTGTCAAACATCGACCTAGCTGGGTGGGCCGCAGGTAGGTTCAAGGCCTCGAAGTTATACCAGTCAGTTTCCGCCTGAGGTCCTTCGGAGACCGTGAAACCCATGCCCACAAAAACATCTTCCAGGCGCTCCATGGTTTGAGTAACCAGGTGCAGATGCCCTCGATTATCAGCATCGAGGGCTTCTGTGAGATCTAGTCGCTCGGTCTCTAGTTGTGCACGTCGGTTCTGCGCTACGAAACGCTCTTTCACTGCTGTGTGTGCGTCCCTCACGTCAGCCTGAGCTTGGTTTAGTGCTTGTCCCACGCCAGCTCTGTCCGCTACATCGACTTCGCTCATCAAGCGTTTAAGGCTTCCGAGTTCTGACTTCTTTCCGAAGAGCGTCGGTTCAAGAGCTGCGAGGCTTTCCATGTCAATAACTTTTTCGATTTCGTCGATTGCTAAAGATCGGGCCTGGGCAATCTGGTCGTACACACTCACACAGTGAAGGATACGACCAGCAAGGCGACTATCAGAAGTCAATAAGAGAATGAGTTAGTGATCATTTCCTAAAGCCTGCATGGCGTACATCACTAGACCACCTGCGACAGCAACGTTTAGTGATTCTACGTGTGGGCCCATGGGGATAGACACAAGGGCACTGGCGCGCTTCAAAACGGGGTCAGACACTCCGTGCGCTTCGCTTCCGAGGATTAACGTCATCTGGTCTGTGACGTCAAGTGATCTAAAATCTTTCTCACCGCTTGAATTTGCGGCTACGACGAAATGGCCTTCCGCTAATAGAGAATCTAAGACCGAGCTAAGGTCCACATTTCTGGCAGATTGCACTCCGAAGATGGTTCCGGCACTAGCTCTGATAGAACGAGGGCTTAATAGGTCAGCTGTCCCCGACGAGGTCACAACAGCTTCAAACCCCGCTGCTACTGCGGTGCGAACAATCGCCCCTACGTTGCCTGGGTCTTGCACCATGTCAATTACGACTATCCGTCGACATGTGGCGATTGAGGTCAATTCCGAATCGTGCACCTTGACAACAGCAAGTAAGCCTTGAGGTGAGCCGCTATCTGCTATTTGATCTAGGACGTCGCCGTCCACCTCGTGAGCTAACAGCCCTTTTTCACCAAAGGTGTCAGCGATCTGACTTTGGTCAGGGCGATAAAATATTTCCTGAAAGTCAGCTCCAATATCCAGAGCTGTCTGCATGGCGCGCGGGCCTTCTACGACCGTTTGGCCCTCAACATCGCGATAACGCCGGTCGCGAACTAGGCGCCTAAGTCGGGTCAGTCGTGACGACTGAGAAGAAAGAATCAGCTTGCTTGTCGAGCTGATTCAGCTTTTTCTACTAGCTTGCTGAATGCCTCGGGATCATTAACAGCCATATCCGACAGGATTTTTCGGTCGACTTGAACTCCAGCGGCATTGAGGCCATTGACCAGTTTGCTGTAGCTAGTTCCGTTCTGTCGAGCAGCTGCATTAATGCGTTGAATCCAAAGGCGACGAAACTCTCCTTTTCGAGCTCTGCGATCTCGGAAGGCATAGTTTCCGCTATGCATCACTTGTTCATTAGCTGCTCTGTAGGAGCGGCTCTTATTGCCGTAGTAACCCTTAGCTTTTTCTAAGGTTGCTTTACGGCTCTTTCTGCCTGCGACAGAACGTTTTACTCGTGCCACTGTGACGGCCTCCTCTTACAGTTCGCTTTTACTTGCCCAGCATCTTGTTGATGCGTGGGAGATCGGCTTTGCTTATTTCGCCTTCAATGGCTAGCCGACGCTTTCTCTTGGCAGATTTCTTTTCCAGAATGTGGTTTCTGCCTTGTTTCCGGCGGACCAGTTTTCCTGAGCCGGTAGTTTTGAACCTCTTCTTGGCTCCGCTGTGTGTCTTCATCTTGGGCATAACTTTTCCTTATCAAAAGGTTCGAGGGGATTTCTTTAGATTTTCGAGACCTGCGAGGTCTCTACTCGTTTTGGCTTTCCTCAGTGCTCTTTCGCCGTTGTTTAGCGGCCTTGTCAGGGCTTAGAACCATGGTCATATTTCGACCATCTAGCTTGGGGAATTGGTCAACTTTTCCTACTGTTTCAACATTTTCTGCGACTCGTTCAAGAATTTCCCGGCCTAGCTCAGGATGGAAGACCTCTCGACCTCGGAACATGATCGTGATTTTTACTTTGTGACCGTCCGAGAGAAATTTCTCAACTTTCGAGGTCTTCGTGTCAAAATCACCTTGTCCGATTTTTGGCCGATATTTCATCTCCTTTAGGGAAATGGCACTGGCCTTTTTCCTTGATTCTTTTGCCCTTTGTGATGACTCGTACTTGAACTTTCCGTAGTCCATGATCCGACATACAGGAGGATTAGCGTCTGGAGCTACCTCCACTAAGTCAAGATCTAGTTCTTGTGCAATGTTCAATGCTTCTGGCAAGGGTTTGATTCCGATCTGTTCACCATCAGGGGCAACCAGTCGAACCTCCCGTACCCGGATCTCTTCGTTGATCCGGGCATCGCCTTCATCTGGGCGTGCTATGGCCTTACTCGCTTAACCAAGGACATTCTCCAAGTCCGTTGATGGCACCTTCCATCCAAAAACGAAAGGCGGACACATTTGGTGCCCGCCTCGCATATCGGAGCCTTCAGTAACTATCGTTACTTCAACCCGACAGGGACCGAGTCGCACCTTTCGGTGGAACGGTGGGGGCGGAACCCCGCTTGTATCTATTGTCAACGGCGTAGGGTAACAGGGTAAAGAGCAATTCCGAACAAGTAGTGTCTCTCACTATTGCACTGCGCGTCGTTGAAAGAGGGAATGTGAGTAGTTTTTGGACTCCTTCAGGAGAGCACGAAGTTCCTGGAGACACCGGAGAAGCTAGTAGTGCCGAGCAAGTAAATGGCCTAGTTGGAGATGCTGAGATCGACCCTGAGACCGCTGCTGCAATGGAAGAACAACTTCGCGAGGCTCAGGAACAACTACTTTCGGTCCCCGCAGGTCAAATAGTCGCGAATCACGTCATCGGACTTTTCGAGCTTGCTGCTCTTCACCTACGAGTCGATCCCCCCAACCTAGAAGAGGCACGTTTACCTATTGACGCCATGGGTATCTTGGTTGAACAACTCGGCGATCAGCTACCCGAACACCAAACATTGTCCGCTGCTCTGCATCAGATCAGGCTCGCATTTGTAGAAGTACAGAACCAGCCAGAAGAAGACGACTAGTACCCATCGGCACTACGGGACAATCTTCGAGATAGGTAGTTCGATTACATCGGTCGCGCCAAGGTCAAGTAGTTGGGGAATCAAAACATTTATGTCGCTCTTGTTGACGACAGTTTCGACGGCGAAACCTCCGCCACCCCACAATTCATTCACCGTGGGGGCCTTCATCGAGGGAAGCACTCTTATGACTTGGTCTAGATCCGATGCAGGTACGTTTAGTTTCATCAGAACGCGTCCACGAGCATCTAAGACTCCGTCCAGAAGTGTTTTCAGTTGCTCCATAGCTTTACGTTTCTCAGGGTCTTCATAAGATTCTCGATTAGCGAAAATCTCGGTATAGCTCGTCAAGATTTCGTCAATGATTTTCAGACCCGCCGCCCTGAGGGCACTCCCCGTCTCAGTCAAATCCACAACGGCATCAACAATCTCGGGAGCCTTCGCCTCCGTGGCTCCGTAACTCAGCCTTACATCTGCCTCGACCCCTGAAGCGGCAAAGTGTCGGTTAGTTAACTCCGGGTATTCGCTTGAAACTCTCACGCCTTGAGGTAGATCTGACAACACTTCATAGTCACTGTCTGCAGGAACCGCGACCACGATTTTGACTGGCTTGGCAGTTGCTTTCGAGTACTTCAGTTCACCTAATGAAACTACGTCGCTGCTGGTTTCTTCGATCCAGTCCCTGCCAGCAATACCGATGTCGAATAATCCATCTTCAACATAGGACGGAATTTCTTGAGGTCGAAGAATTCTTACGTCAGCAATCCTAGGGTCGTTGATGGAAGCCCTGTAATCGACGTCGCTGGTTCGACGAACGGCAAGGTCTGCCTCCTCGAACAACTGGAAGGTCGCCTTTTCAAGAGAACCCTTAGGTAACACGAGTTTCAGCATGCTGTTGACGGTACCGGTCTACTGAGTCGAATCACTAGTTAATTATTTGATTGAGCTGTTGCGGGAAAAATCTCGGTCAATGGCTCGGGGGTAATAAATTAGTCGACCGCAAGGTCATCAAGACCTTCAATTAGGTGACCCAGGCGCATCTGTTTAGTCCTCAAGTACGCCAAATTTTCTGGATTTGCTCCCGGCGCGGTGGGTACGCGCTCGATGATTTCGAGTCCGTATCCGGCTAGGCCGCCGATCTTGTCCGGATTGTTGGTGATCAAACGCATCTTGGTTACCCCGAGCTCAACAAGAATTTGGGCGCCGATGCCGTATTCGCGACTATCGATCGGCAAGCCAAGTTCGAGGTTCGCATCAACCGTGTCGTGGCCCTCGTCTTGCAGTGAGTAGGCAGCAATTTTGTGTCCAATGCCGATTCCACGACCTTCATGACCTCGGAGGTAGACAAGTACCCCAGCTCCTTCTTCGGCTATTGCCTCGAGGGCCGTGTGTAACTGGCTACCGCAGTCACATCGCATTGAGGTGAGGATGTCACCCGTTAAACACTCGCTATGCACTCGCACCAAAACTGGTTCTGAGCCCATGATCTGTCCATGCACCAATGCGAGATGTTCTGTTCCGTCAAAGTCTCGAAATACGTGACCTGTGAAATCTCCGTAAATGGTTGGGATTCGCGCTTCAGCGACCGGATCGACAAGCCGTTCGTTTGCCCGCCTGTACCGAATTAAATCAGCAATGGAGATCAGGAGAAGGTCGTGCTCTTCGCAGAATTCGATTAGTTCGGGCAGTCGAGACATCGTGCCATCGTCATTGACTACTTCAGCTAGCACTCCAGCTGGTTCGCAGCCAGCTAACCGCGCTAGGTCAACCGCAGCTTCTGTGTGGCCGGCGCGTTTTAGAACCCCTCCGGGTCTATAACGCAGCGGCAATACGTGGCCAGGTCGAACGAAATCATGGGGTTCACTACTTAGAGAAGCCAGAAGGTTAAGGGTTTGCGAACGGTCACCGGCCGAGATCCCAGTTGTGGTCCCTTCGGCTGCATCAACGGTGATGGTGTAGGCAGTTCTCATTGGTTCCGTGTTGATTGCCACCATCAAGGGTAGGGCTAATTCATCAAGGCGTTCGCCAGTCATGGGAGCGCACAAGACCCCTGATGTGTAACGAACGAAAAAAGCGATGCTCTCGGGCGTTGCGTGCTCCGCAGCCATAATGAGGTCACCCTCATTCTCTCGGTCTTCATCGTCTACAACGACAACGATTTCGCCGCGCCCTATAGCCGCTATTGCATCTTCTACAGCCGCTAACGGAGAATCAGCATCTCCCGACATTTGGTTCCTGGTCTTTGATTTAGGCATCGCTGAAAACCTCTGCGGGGATGATCACGAGTTGTCTCCATTGTGGGGCACTAGGAGCCGCTCGACATATTTAGCAATTACATCAACTTCAATGTTTACGTTATCGCCCTCTGTATACGACCCGAGTGTCGTCACCGCGAGGGTATGGGGAATGAGCGCAACTGCAAACGTTCCATCCCGGACGTCGAAACAAGTCAAACTAACTCCATCCACGGTTATGGAGCCTTTTTCTACTAGGTAACGCCCTAGATTCTCCGGGATGCGAATTCTCAAATCTGGGCCTGGAGAGAGGACTATTCCTATTCCATCCACGTGGCCTTGCACCATGTGACCCCCTAAACGATCTGCATACCTAACGGCGCGTTCGAAGTTGACCGGGTCGCCGGGCTGCAGATTGCCAAGTGAGGTTCGTTCAATCGTTTCGGTGACGACGTCGGCTTCCCACCAACCATCTCCCAACGCCACCACTGTCAAACAACACCCGTTGACCGATATTGAATCGTCCACCTCGGTACCTTCAATTACATCTTTAGCGGCGAACCTATAGCGATCTCCTTCGTTACCTACGAAAGACCCCAGTTCTTCAATCAATCCCGTAAACATCAATCTCCTTCTTTGGGTCGGAGTTCAACCCGAAGATCAGAACCAACTTTGCGAACATCATGTAGATCCCCGCGCCATAGGTCTGCCATTGTCGCAGAACCAGGGCCTACAAACACGGGGCGACCTTCTTCCCCGCCCATTAACGCCGGGGCTAAATAGAAGACATATTCGTTCACAAGATCTTTTTCGTGGAAGTTCGCTGCAACATGAGCTCCTCCTTCAACCAACAAATCGACTACTCCCCTACTGCCAAGCTCCTGCATCAACTCGACTAGATCGCCCTCTAGTTCCCAACACGGGTGGACTCGAGCATCACTTGGCGCCCTACCCAGGACAATTCTTTGTGGATCCGACCCTGAAACAAAGCGAGTGGTTAAAGAGGGGTCATCGGACCTTACGGTTCCAGCTCCAACTAACACAGCGTCACATCGTGCCCGCAAGGCATGGACGTCACTTCGCGCCTCTTCGCTAGTTATCCACTCTGATGACCCGTCTGGAGCCGCTGTTCTTCCGTCTATCGTCAGCGCCATCTTGAGCACAACCCAAGGATTACCGGTAACCCGATGATGTATGTATGGTTCGAGTTGGTTTGCGACTTGTTTCCTTCCGACCCCTTCAACTACTTCAATCCCGGCGTCTTCCAGCGCTCTAACTCCGCCACCCGAGACTTGGGGGTCAGGGTCCCTTATACCGACGACAACACGACTCACTCCAGCTTCGATGATGTGTGAGACACAGGGAGAGGTTCTCCCCTGATGGCAACACGGTTCAAGTGTTGTGAACAGTGTTGCTCCCTGCGCTTTCGGTCCAGCTAGATCAATCGCAACTCGCTCCGCATGCAAGCCCCCAGCAGGCTCTGTGGCACCATCAAATATTTCACCATCCGAGCTCAATATGACCGCTCCGACCCATGGGTTTGGAGCGGTAGTTCCTCGGACGGCACGCGCGTTTTCGATAGCTCTATCCATTATCGAGGCATCTGTGGGCGGATTAGAGGTGGTCACAGTCAATGAAGCCGTTCGCCCTGAAGTAACTGCAAAGCGTGGGGCACTACATCAGCCACAGCCTCAAAGCACTCAACACACCCAGCGGTGGAACCGGGGGTGTTCAGAATAATGGACTTTCCAACAATGCCCGCCACCCCACGCGAAAGTCGGCCTAACGGATTAGTGAGACGCATGGCTTCCGCAAACCCAGGTGCCATTCGCTCTAATACCCGAAGCGTCCCTTCAGGGGTCAAATCTCTTTCGGTGAAACCGGTACCACCTGTAGTGATGATCAAACCGGCAAAGCCATTGCTCATCTCGGTCAAGCTGTCAGCCACGCTTTGTACCCCGTCGGCAACTACTCGATGTTCAAGAACTTCAAAGCTATGGGAAATGAGTGCAGAAACCAGTGCTTCGCCGCTCCGATCTTCTCTCTTCCCTGCCACAACACCGTCAGATACGGTCAACACCTTCGCCAACAAGGAGTCTTCGTCACCTGTTGGGAGTTGAGGGTCATGAGATGACTCGTCAAAGTTTTCGCTCTGGGCCATATTCGGAGGCTACCGTCCCGCCTCGTGAAGCATCCCTGTGGCTCAATCAAGTACCGTCTTGGCATGAGCTACGCACGAGACCGGATCTACCTAGATGCTGACAGCCATCTCATGGAATTGCCTGATTTTTTAACCGCTCACGCGGACCCGGGGATTCGTGATCGTATTCCTCAAATCAACTTTGACGCTGGAGGAAGAAGTAGTGACTCATGGCAGGCAGCCGCCGAATCCGGGGCCCATCCGGCCGAGACGGTGGCTGAACTTGTGGCGCTTGGCGATGACCTCATAGCCGGTCCGAAGGGTTACTTTGCCCTCGGTGCCTTTAACAAGGAAGAGCGCGGCGTCGCTCTAGATCTCTTGGGATTTCAACAACAATTCGTTTTCTCAACCTTTAGTGGGCCCATTGCCTTCGACCCAACCGCTGATCTTGAACTTCGTTACGGTGCGACTCGCGCCCACAACCGCGCAATGGCCGAATTCTGTTCTGACGACCCTCGTCTCACAGGGGTTGCCCTTCTCCCGTTAGACGACCCAGAAGCGGCTTTGGCAGAATTCGACTTCGCTGTTTCTCTAGGGCTTGAGGCTATGTGGATTCCTCATCGACCCGCTGGAGGGGGATCCCCTGGACACGATGCACTCGATCCAGTTTGGGCGCGAATGGCCGAAGCCAATATTCCATTCCTTCTTCACGTCGGCGGCAACCCACTCCAAATTAAGCCTGCTTGGATGAACACCGGGCGACCTATACCAACAGATTGGATAGGTGGAGGTGAAAACGTGCGAGGCAAAGACATGATCGCCCTCCACCATGCCGCTGAAACATTCGTCGGAACATTGGTTTTGGATGGGGTTCTTGAACGACATCCGAACCTCCGGGGCGCGGTAGTAGAACTCGGTGCTGGATGGGTGCCTTCCTTACTCCGCCGGTTAGATCTCATAGCCCAAATTTGGAAACGGTCTGAGCCGGACTTAGCTGCATTGAAAACACCGCCTTCAGAGGCAATTTCTCAGCAAATGGCGTTTACTCCATACCCGTTCGAAGATGTGGGAGCAATGATTCGCGAGTCGAACCCAGATCTTTATCTATTTTCCTCGGATTACCCCCATATAGAGGGGGGAAGAAACCCACTCGGTAGATTCGCAGCGTCTTTAGACGGAATGTCAGAAGAGATTCTTGACAAGTTTTATGCACGGAACATGGCGGACCTTCTCCGTCACTAGCCTCCGTATCGTAGGATCACCTACGAACAGACCATCCGAATCCAGAGGCAGGCCAAGTGAGAGACGTTACTTTTGACAGCGAGACGCTACGCGTATTACTTCACGTTCTAGCGGTGTGCGTTTGGGTCGGGGGTCAGATCGTGGTGGGAGCGATTGTTCCGGCGTTGAGACGTACACACCCTGAGGCCCTTCCGGGAATAGCGAAGGCCTTCGGCCGCATCGCCTGGCCCTTCTTCGGTATCGCCGTGTTCACCGGAATTTGGAACATGGTGTCTTTGCCAGGGACTAGCGCAGGTTGGAATGCCTTATTGGGAATAAAAATGCTTCTCGTGGCACTCTCAGGTGCATCCGCATGGCTACATCAGTCGACAGATAAAACTTCGGTTAGAGGCGCCAGTGCGGGTGTCGCCCTTTTAGCCTCCTTGGCTGCTCTCGTTATGGGCGTGATGTTGTCGGGCTAGTTGCATTAGATGCAGCTACGAGTCGCATAAACCCCCCGCTGGCATCTAATCTCGCCTTGTGACCTATACCTGCTTTAACGTTGAAATAAGTGACCACGTCGCTCACATCCGAATGATTCGACCTGAGCGGGCTAACTCGATGATTCCTGAATTTTGGCATGAACTCCCAGAAATCATCGATCAATTATCTGAAGGAAACGAAGCGCGCGTTGTTGTTCTTTCGGCTGAAGGCCGACACTTCTGCTCAGGTATGGATTTGAGCGTTTTTGCTGCCGACAACGACGTGAGCGTTCAGGCAGGTGCGAGTCACGCAAGCCGACAACGTGCAAGTTTTCGTACTACAGCATTGAACTTGCAACGCTCTTTCTCTTGTCTCGAAGAAAGCCGACTTCCCGTACTGTGCGCGATTCAAGGAGCCTGCATCGGTGGCGGCATCGACATGGTGTCTGCGACGGACCTTCGTTATGCCACTAAAGATGCATATTTCTCTATTCGAGAAATCAACATCGGAATGACAGCCGATGTCGGGACATTACAAAGAATGCCCAAACTTGTTCCTGAAGGCATTGTTCGTGAGTTGGCCTATACGGGCCGAAATATGCCTGCTGATGAAGCAAAGGAGCGGGGGTTCGTTAACGAAATCTACGACGACCAAGACGAAATGGCCGAGGCAGTGTTCGAAATCGCGAAAGAGATTGCCTCCAAAAGCCCAATGGCTATTTGGGGCACCAAACAGACATTAAATTATGGCCGTGATCACTCCGTCGCTGACGGGCTCGAATACATAGCCACCTGGAACGCCGCCATGTTCGACCCCGACGATATGGCTGAGGCATTTGCGGCTCAAACCGAAAATCGAGATGCGCATTTCCCTGACCACAAACGTTTTCGAAAAGGCTTATAGGAGGCCCTGGTGGAAGAACTATGGCGGCTTAGCGCAGCTCAAATAGCGCTCGGCATCAAAGAGCGGGCATTCTCCGCTACACAAGTAGCCGATTCGGTGTTAGACCGGGTAACCGAAAAAAACTCCGAACTTAACGCTATTACGGTTGAGTTCCCTGAACAGGTACGGGCCGCTGCTGTTGCAGCAGATGATGCTGTTGCTAATGGCAGAGAGCTAGGCCCTTTACATGGGGTGCCTGTAACGATCAAAGAAAACATCGACGTTGCAGGTCAAGCGACACCCAATGGTGTCCCAGCATTTGCTGACTTGATGGCCTCTGAAGATGCTCCTCTGGTTAAGAATTTACTTGATGCGGGAGCCATCATTATTGGTCGCACTAATTGCCCAGAATTTTCGATGCGCGGAACAACGGTCAACCCGCTACGAGGACGCACATTCAACCCTTGGGATCCCGATGCGAGCCCAGGAGGGTCTTCAGGAGGTGGGGGTGCAGCTGCGGCTGCAGGCTTCGGTCCCCTGCATCATGGGAACGATATTGGGGGCTCACTTCGATTTCCTGCGTTAGCTAACGGCATTACAACGGTAAAGCCAACGAATAACCGCATCCCAGTCTTCAACTCAAGTGCGCAAGCGGAACGTGGACCTTTATCTCAGGTGATGTCAGTCCAAGGCGTCATGGCGCGAGATGCCGCTGATTTGTCCTTAGCAACGGAAGTCATGATCAGGCCAGATGGCAGGGATCCGCTATGCCCTCCAGTGCCGTGGAATGGCCCGAGGCTCGATGATCCGATACCTGTCGCGGTCACGAAGGAATCTTACGGCTATCCGATTCATGACGATATTTTAAAGATGATTGACCAGGCCGCTGAAGCCCTGCAAGATGCCGGCTATCAAGTAGTAGAAGTAGCGACACCGTCAATCGATGAACCATTTAGAGACTGGTTCAGAACATTGATAACAGAAATGAAAGTCGGTCTCTTGCCACAGATTGTTGAACACGGCAGCGAGGACATTAAGACAACTTTCGATTACTTCTTTCAAATGGGAGAAGTTCTTGAGCTTGATGAGTTCATTATTGATTTCGGAGACCGCACAAGAATGATGCGAGACTGGAACCTCTTCCTGTCAGAGTTTCCATTAGTGCTTACTCCGATCTACATGAACCGCCTCTACGACTGGGACTACGACCTTCAGAGTTTCGAAGCGTGTAAAGACTTCCTTGAGGCATCCAGCTACTCCATGGCCATCAACTATTTGGGTTTACCTGCAGGAGTTATAGGGACAGGCCTAGTGGAAGATCGCCCAGCTGCGGTACAAGTCATAGGCCAACGATATAGAGAAGACTTGATCTGCGAGGCCTTAGAGTCAATCCAACAACGATGCGGGCGTTTGACTGATCAGCTTTGGGCTAGAGAAACGTCCTGAGTTAGGTTTTCTACATTCAGTTGCCCTTAACGCCTATCTTTCCTCAATGACTTCTCTTCGACTCGTTCCACTTGAGTGTGGTTGGTTATCCACTTCAGCTTCTTCTGTGGTTGCAGGACTTGAGGGAAATGTCGAATTACCTATTCCCAGTTGGTTGGTGATACACCCCACTGGCCAGACTGCTCTATTCGACACTGGACTTCACCACGAGTTAGTGGACGGGGTTGGCGCCAGGTATCCCTTAATGGCTCGCCAGTTCGCATCACGCTTTAACTCTGACGACCGCGTCTCCACGCGTCTCGAAACAGTCAATGTGGATCCCCTATCAGTCGACACCATCATCTTTAGCCACCTTCATTTCGATCACTGTGGAGGTACCTCGCTGATTCCCAACGCACGGATCGTTGTTCAACAAGCTGAGTGGGACTCGGCCCATCATCCAAAGCTCATCGAGCACGAGGTCTACAACCCCGCAGATTTTGACCTTGGTCATGATGTCTTGAAAATTGATGGGCCCCATGACGTTTTCGGGGATGGTTCGGTTATGTGTGTTCCGACACCAGGACACACTGCAGGGCATCAATCCCTTCGAGTCAATTTGGAGAGCGGACCTGTCGTCTTAACGGGAGATTGTATTTATTGGGAAGCAGTCCTCGAAGGAATGTTATTGCCGCCATTTGGCTTCGATCACGAACTGCAGTTGGCTTCGATGAGAAAACTAAGAGATTTACGAGACAGAGAGGGGTGCAGATTGCTCTATGGCCACGACGAAACCCAATGGACGGCTCTTGAACAATCTTCTTCGGGAATTATCTAACTGCGAATTTTTTTATCTGCGCGCCCACAATTCATCTGACATGCGAAATAGCGCGTGGCGACACAAGCGGTGGTTCAAATCAAGGTTCGGATGGTTGAAATCTTCATTTTCGTCTCGCGTCATCCCTAACCGCCGCATGACCGCCATGGATCGCGCGTTTGGTAGTGACGTAAAGGACAGGACTTCTCCGAGTTGCAAAACGTTAAGACCATATTCAAGAACCTGAGTTGCGGCCTCGGTTGCGTATCCGAACCCCCAATGCAGTCGAGAGAGACGCCACCCGATCTCCACACAAGGAGTGAACACTGCATCCCATATCGGGACCGAAAGACCGACGAAACCAATGAAAGGGCTCGCTTCACCTTTGACATCATCACAAATCTGAACGGCCCAAAACCCAAAATCTCTCTCTTCTAAACCAAGTTGAATCGTCTCGGCAAACAAGTCGCTTTCATCAGAACTCAAAGTCGCTGGGTAATAATCCATAACTTGAGGGTCAGCATTCATAGAGGCGAAAGGTTCTCTATCCTCCGGGCGCCAATGCCTCAGCAGTAATCGTGATGACCGTAGTTCCGGCGCCGCCACTACCTAAATCCCAGGTGATAGAAGCGACGAGCCGAGCCGGAAAATAGCTCAGCACGTTCTGAGGCACTCCACCCAGCTTCGTCAGCAATACGTTGAAAAGCATTGAACAGGACGGTGTAAGAACAACCTTGCTTGTCGACAGGAAAGTTGCTCTCAAACATGCACCTTTCGGGCCCAAAGGTCTCCACGCAGTGCCGTATGTCCTCACTCCACAAATCAGCCACATGTTCTGAGGTAGGTGCTGCAGGTAAACGGTTCAATCCGACTCCGTAGATGCTCATGCCAATCCCACCTACCTTGACCATGACCTGTTCATGTTCGGCTAGTGCCTCTAACGCGGGTCGCAAAATCGAACGAACCTCATCGCGCGCACCTGCATACGGGCCAATACCCAGAGGGCCTCCTAGGTGGTCCAACACGACTGGAGTTCCCGGTACCGCTGCTACTAGGTCAACTAATTCTTCAACCTGTGGGTGAAACATCCACGCGTCGAAACTAAACCCCATCTCGCCTAGCTTGGCGAAACCTTCGCGGAAGTTATCGTGACTTAGCAACCCAGGTGGAGGCTTGGTGTGTGATTCACGAATTTGGTCGCTGCCGTCCCACGCATTGGCGTGGCGGATACCTCGGAATCTCCCTCCACCTCCTGCATCTTGGGCAGCTAGAACGTCTTCTACAGCGTTTCCCCTCGTCAGGTCAGCAAATCCTACGATTGCAGCTATTTCTGCACCGTCGGTATCCACTGAAAGTTCAGCTTGTTGTCGAACGAACTCAACTTCACCTACAGGGCGAAGATGCTCCGGGCCCTCATTTCGGTATTCGGCGGCACACTCAACGAAAACCGTCTGCACAACGTTGTGCCCGGCACCGGTATCCATATGCAGCTCGGGAAGCAGGTACGTTCCGGTCGGAAAATCCCATAGATGATGGTGAGGGTCAACGATCTCTTCGAGCGGATCAATTGCTTCCTCAACAGTGCTCAATAACCAGTCACTTTTATCCATTGCCGTGTCTTTCTAGTAGAGCAATGTGAACAACCAAGAAACTAGTCAAGGTTTACCAAGGTCGCCCCCAGGTCTCCCAGTCGAAGGGTTCGATACTGTCTTCGGTCAGTTTCCAAATCGATGCTTCTACCATTCCATTTCGGATGTCAAGAAAGCCAACGGTTCCCATTTGGACAGACAGATTATGAGGAAACGTTGGCGACCCCGGGTTGACACATAGAACGTCATTGATCGTGGTTATGTGTTCAACATGAGTATCCCCGTAGACAACGACATCAAGTTTCGAGCCGTCGAAGTGTCTATCGATAGCATCAAGAACTCCATAAGAAGGCAACTCCGGAATCGGCATATGATGAGTTAACCCGATCCTGAGACCTCCAAAGACATGGATCCAAGATGCCGCTAGTTGAGAGTGTTCCGGCTGCACTTCGCGCCCTGAAGAGCCATCATCGCCGTTACCTCGTGCAGCCCACGTCGGCGCTATCTGGTTGAGCTTCTCAATCACCGAAATTTCGTAGATATCTCCAGCGTGGAGAATGGCATCACAGCCTTCAAAAGCCTCATACGCCTGTGGCCACAACTCCGGGCCTGCTTCCGGAATGTGAGTGTCTGAGATTAACCCAACCCTCATCAATTCACCCTCAGTGTTCGCGTTGCCATTGAAATATAGCCATCCCGTCTGTTTGATAATCATGAGGCAAAACCAGTCCTCCGTTGCGATGTTGTCGCCAATGTTTTCCGTGGAGGTCAAGGCTTATAAATTCTTGGTGTCGTTCATCAAAGGCCTGAGCGACCTCAAGGGTTTCTTTCTGAGTGATGGTGCACACGCTGTAGGTCAGGGCACCGCCCGGCCGTAGCAGTCGCACGGCTTCTTCTAGTAATGCGTCTTGGGTGTCGGTGAGTCGATCAATGGCTTCCTGAGAGATCTGCCAACGCGCATCGCTTCGACGTCCAAGCGCTCCTAATCCACTGCATGGCGCATCAACTAAGACTGCATCGGCAAAGCAGCTGTCGAAGCCACTGTTCGTCCCGTCACTAACCACAACCTGTATTTCTGGCCGGTAGTTCTCAACCACTTCCCTAAGCAAACCAGCCCTTGTGGGATCGATTTCGTTTGCCCAAATCCTTGACCACGCCGGCCCACAACCTGTCGCTTTTCCTCCAGGAGCAGCACATAAGTCCACGATTGTCCCTCCGTTAGGTGACGCCTCGTCGACTGCTTCGCTTACCCAACGGGATGCTTGGCCTTGGATGTACCCATCAGACCTAGGTAGCGGCCTCTCCGGTGTATTCATCGCGATCAGCGAAGCCCGCCCTTCCGAACCCCAGGTCTCCAAGAACAGGTCCCAAATCCAGTTGGGGTAGCTAAATTGCGTAGCCTCGTCGGGCCAATCGGGGTCGACGTCCGCTACTTTGCGCAATACAGCATTAACTAGCCCGCTAGCTCGTCGAGGCACCGCCGCCACGGTGTCATTGACCGCTGCATGCGGAGGAGTCCTGAGATGGTAGAGCTGGTAGGCGCCCATGCGAAGTGCCGCTAAGACGTCGGGGTCCAATTTCCTGGTTACAAACGGTTGGAGAAGATGGTCCACAGCACGACGCATGCGAGTGGTTCCCTGGACTAATTCGGTGACGAAAGCCCTATCTCTTTTACTCAACCCTCTTCCTTGGTCGCCTAAGAAAGATGCCAGAACCACGTTGGCTCTCGATCCGGTCTCTATTTCGGTCAAAGCCTGAAGAGCGATCTGGCGGCTCGTTGGACTTCTCACGTCCCTAATTGCGCTTTCGCTGCCAAGCGGGCGCCGTTAATCCATGCCTCAGCGTTCATACGTGATTTTCCCTCTGGCTGCACAACCAAAAGCTGCAACAAGCCTTTGCTGGTCCCGACCAAATCGTGATCCAAGACTCCTGGGTTCCCTTCGCCATTGACGACACGTGTTTGATGAACTTTTAGAAGAGAAGAGTCACTGGTCGTCCAGGCTCCTCCTACTCGTACTATTCGATCGAGCTCGACAGCTGAAAGTTCCCAATCAAGTCTCAAGTCAGATTTGTGAATTTTATGTGCTGTCGTCGCCACTCCCGTCTGTGGCACAGGATCCTTCAGTCCTTCTTGAATTGCGGCAACAAGTTCGCTCGCTCCCAGGTTCGCTAACTCTTCGCTCAATTGTTGTGCTGTTATCTGGCCTTCGATTTTCTTTTCTCGTCTTCGATAAACAGGGCCAGTGTCCAACTCTGGTTCGAGCCCCATAACACAAACTCCTGTTGCCGTATCACCAGCCAAGATTGCACGTTCAACTGGCGCAGCTCCGCGCCACCGTGGAAGTAAAGAAAAATGAAGATTGATCATCGGCAACCGGGCCAGAACTGTTCGGTCGATGATCTGGCCATATGCGACGACGACGCCACAATCAACTTCAACAGATAAGGCGTCGCCCACCTCTTCTGATACAGGTATTCCGAGTTCTGTGGCTACTTCCTTGACTGGCGTTGCTGTCGGCGCGGCTCTCCTACTTCGCCGACGATCAGGCATCGAGATCACTAAGGGGATTTCGAACCCGGCATCTACCAATGCCAGTAATGCAGGTACCGCCACTTGAGGACTACCGAAGTACACCAACGAACGCGGATGCTCAGGTGGTCGGGGCAAACTATCAGTCACGGTAGCGCTAGGTCACCCGAGGACGCGGGACGAGCACCAGGCGAACTTTGGATTTCACGCCAGCGACGAAGGGCTGTCTTTCGTTCATCGCGTTCAAGGTGGTCAAGAAGAAGAACTCCATCGAGGTGGTCAAGCTCATGTTGGAACAATCGCGCCAACAATTCGTCAGCTTCAATTGAAATCTCGTTTCCCTCCAAGTCTCGTCCAACTAGGTGAACTTCCTTAGGCCGAATAATCTCAAATGATAATCCCGGGACCGAGAGGCACCCTTCTTCGAAAGTCCACTCACCATCTGAGTCGACAATTTCAGGATTGACAAGAGTCTGTGGACCTTCGCCTATGTCGTAGACGAAAAGCCGCTTTTGAATTCCTACTTGCGGGGCAGCTAATCCAATCCCTTCTGCCTGGTACATGGCGGGAACCATGTCATCGACCATCTGAACAATACGTCCATCAATATTGTCGATTGATTTCGCTTCTTGGCGGAGGACAGGGTCACCCATCACACGTATCTGGTAACTCATGGTGACTCCTAGGTTATCGGTGTCAACCAATCAGGCTCTAAGAGGGTTGATTTCGATCCTCAATCTTCCCGTCGGCCGTTCGACGCTGCCCAGTGTCTCAACCATGTGTTGACGGTCATTACTTCGAATACGCCATCGTTCATTATTCGAATTCATTATCTCCAATCCATCGGGGTTCCCAACGCGATCAATAAATTGCTTCGCTGCAGATCCGGAGACAATGGCCCAGTGCGCTTCGGGTGGTTGTTTGAGCTGTCGGCGCATCTCTAGTTCAGCTCGAGCTAGTGAACCCGGGTCAGCATTGACGGCAGCTTGAACCACTGGATGTTGAGGCATCCTCGTTTGAATCAGAATGCGACCGCCATCTTCTCTTTTGCCAACTAACCGAGCAGCATGAGCAAGCAACGACATCGCTTCTTCTGCAGCTCGGTATCGAGGAGCTAGAAGCTCTTGATCAAAATCCAAAAACGCCACAAGGTCAGCCCTGTCAACTCGATGAAAGACCGCTTCAGTGCCCACGTAGAGATCTCCATCTGCTGGCAGAGTTTCAGTGGACGAGTTGACTTCTGTCACCGGTCGATGGGCAATATGTCTTAATTCTTCACTGACCCCCGTGACTCCGAGTTTCACTCTGCGAAATTTCGTAGAAGAGCACGCTCCGCAGATCGCGGGTCTATCGTCACCATCAACAGGGTGAACTAGACGGTCACCATCAAGACCCAGAGCTTTACCGGATGCTTCGGATCTAGCTAACTCGCCGCATTGATCGCAATAGGCGAATCGGGCCCGTCCCTTCCGGTTCAGAACACACACAACCCTGTGATGGTTTCGAAGTGAACGCGCGAGTTGATCAGAGCACCACGACCCAGCTGTCGGGGCTTCATCCCGTAAATCAACCAAATCAACGATCGGCCATCCGGCTCGCTCTGTTGCGCGATCTGGAGTCAAGAGAGGAGCACCACATGTAAGTGCCTCAAGTGACGGTGTCGGAGAGGTTATGACCCACCTAGCCCCATCACGTCTGGCTCGTTCTAGAGCGATATCGCGAGCATGCCAAGTCGGAGCAGATTCTTGTTGATAGGCCTCATCATGTTCATCTAAGACCAGGACGGCATCTAACTCACTAATAGGTGCCCATGCCGCAGATCGTGTGCCAATGGTTACTGCCCCACCTGCAGAGGCCCGCCAGTCTCGCGGATATAGGGCCACCTCTATCCCGGCTCTCTTCATGGCTACAGCAAGCCGTTGTGTCCGAGCAAGAGTCGGAGCAAGAATCAACGTTCGGCCCTGCGATGCGGCCGCAATCGCTACTGAAGCATCATCGCTCGTCGGTGGGGTTCGGACTACAGCTCCACCTCGACTAAAGGCTTCCTTAGCCAAACTGTTCGTCGCGGACTGTGCGTGTTTCTGTTTGTTGTTCTGAGGGATAGACGACACAACGCGATCGTGTGTTGCAGTCCGCAGAAAGTGGACCCGGCTGCCCAACCAATGTCTGCTGGCCCAATCAGCCAAATCGACTATGGCTGCGGGGGGACCATAACTGCTGACTTTCTTTATTTCGCTTAACTTGAGACCTTCTGGCGGTCGCACATCTACAGCAGTTATCCAACCCCGGACCCTGCGACCTCGCAAATCAACCCGCACTACTGTGCCAACCTTGACCTCAGAGCACTCCGACGATTCAACGACCTTGTCACTAAGTAGGTAGTCGAATTCTCGATCTACGGCGGGTTCGTCTGGGAGAACTCGAACTACTCGTGACACAGGGTCATTTTGCTTGACGGGTGGGACTTCGACGAGTCACGTAAAGGATTTATAGACCAAGAGCTGAACGTAAATCGTCTACTCGGTCGGTTCGTTCCCAGGTGAATAGGTCACCAGAGGATTCGCGGCCGAAGTGACCGTACGCTGCCGTCGGCTGAAAAATTGGCCGGCGGAGATCCAGGTCTCTAAGAATCGCTGCAGGTCGAAGATCGAAAATCTCGTTGATTGATGCTGTAATCCGCTCCGGATCCGCGTTTTCGGTACCAAAAGTCTCCACTAAGACCGACACCGGGCGAGCAACACCTATGGCATATGCGACCTGAACCTCGCAACGATCAGCAGCTCCCGCCGCTACAAGGTTCTTAGCTACCCAGCGTGTTGCGTACGCAGCCGATCGATCGACCTTAGAGGGGTCTTTCCCAGAGAATGCACCGCCGCCATGACGGGCGTACCCCCCGTAAGTATCCACAATGATTTTTCTACCAGTGAGACCGCAGTCTCCAACCGGTCCGCCAACAACGAAATTACCGGTCGGGTTTACAAACACTTCAAAGTCATCATCCGCGAATTCAGCAGGCACAGAAGGTCGAATGACATGTTCGATTAAATCTGGCCGAATCATTCCATCTCTCTCAATGCCAGGGTTGTGTTGGGTAGATACGAGAACGGTTTTCAGCCTGACGGGGCGACCATCCTCATATTCGAAGGAAACCTGTGTCTTACCATCTGGCCTCAAATAAGGAACCTGGCCAGATTTGCGAGCTTCGGTGAGTTGTTCGGCCATCCGATGAGCTACATGAATCGGCAAAGGCATCAGCACCTCTGTCTCGCGACAGGCGTAGCCAAACATCATGCCCTGGTCACCGGCGCCTTGACGATCAAGTTCGTCATCTTCGCCTGCCTGCCCACTTCTAACCTCTTCAGAATCATTTACGCCTTGAGCAATGTCAGGCGATTGTTCATCAAGAGAAACCATTACTCCACATGTGCTGCCGTTGAAGTCAAGGGAGTCTCGGTCATATCCAATCTCATTGATTGTTTCTCTTACCACCGACGGTATGTCCACGAACCCGCTTGTAGTGATCTCCCCTGCGACAACGACAAGTCCCGTGGTTACCATTGTCTCGCAGGCAACTCTGCTAGCTGAATCTTGCTCAAGCATCGCGTCAAGAATGGCATCAGAAATCTGATCTGCCATTTTGTCCGGATGACCTTCAGTCACCGACTCCGAGGTGAAAGTCCATCGACTCACGCCATCTCTCCTGATTATTCGACCGGCAAAGCTAAGGCTAGGCCAAAGAGCGCCTGAAAAGGCATCTCAAGTTACCTAGCAAGTATCTCAACAACTGTATCCAACACTTCATCAGCTATTTGTCGCTTTGATCGAAGTGAGATATGTCGTTGGCAACCATTGGCTTCGAGGATTGTCACTTCGTTTGTTTCATGTGCAAACCCGACCTTTGGTGCCGAGACATCATTAGCAACGATTACGTCAACGTTCTTTCGCTCAAGCTTCTTTTGGGCGTGGGCGATCAATTCGTCAGTTTCTGCTGCAAACCCTACTACTACCTGTCCCGGGAGCTTAGAAGCGCCGAGGTCTGACAAGATGTCGGGAGTAGCTTCAAGCAGCAACTCCGGTGGACCCCCATCTTTTTTGATTTTTGAATCTGATGTTTCGACGGGACGAAAGTCAGCGACTGCTGCCGCCATAACGATGACATCCGCGTCAGATCTTTCTAGAACGGCCTCATGCATCTGTGCTGCAGACTCAACTGTGATTATCTCGACTCCGGGCGGGGCTTCGATAGTGACCGTAGAAATTAAGGTGACCTGAGCCCCACGAGCAAGGGCGGCATCGGCCACGGCATATCCTTGCTTGCCAGTGGAGCGGTTCCCGACATAGCGAACTGGGTCAATCGCTTCTCGCGTACCACCCGCTGTAACCACAACTTTTCGCCCGCCGAGATCACCCGTCGTCAAAACTTCTGTGATGACCTTGAACACTTTTTCTGGGGCCGCTAAGCGTCCCGACCCCGAATCGCCGCCTGCGAGTCGCCCTTCTTCCGGTGCAACAACAGTCACCCCTCTACTCTTGAGCGTCTCAAGGTTGTCTTGTACTGCTGCGTGCTCCCACATTTCAGTGTGCATAGCAGGACATACAACGACTGGTGCTCGCGTCGCTACCAAAATGGCCGTTAAAAGGTCATCAGAAATACCGTTCGCGTAGCTCCCTATGCTTCGTGCGGTGGCGGGTGCTACGACAATAAGGTCGGCAGTCTGACCTAACGTTGTATGGGGAATCGGATCTGGGTCATCAAAGATTGACGTTCTGGCGGGTTCAGACGCCAATGCATCGAAGGTGGCTCTTCCAACAAATTTCTGCGCACTTTCCGTCATTACCGGGATTACGTGTGCGCCAGCATCAACCAACATTCTGCACAGTAGAACTGCTTTGTAAGCAGCTATCCCCCCGGTAATGCCCAGGATGATGCGGCGGCCTGCCAGCATCAGCGGTTTCTACCTACTCTTCGTCAGGCACGGCCTCAAGAGCGGCTGCGTCAGCCTCCGCTTGCGCCAGCGCCTCCGCCTCTATGCGGGCACGTTCTTCTGGATCAAACCGTTCATAACCTATTTTGTCAGCCTGAATTTCTTCGAATGCCATCGACAACGATTTTCGCGCTGTACTCGTGACTTGTGGAGGGACCTCGCTACCTCCTCCTTCTCCAAGCCCAAGGTCATAAGAAATAAGTTGACGCGACCTCTTCGCAGCCAAACTCACCAAAGTAAACTTAGAGTCAACCTTTTCGAGTAATGCCTCAAGGCCCGGACTGATCATTGTGTCTTGTTCGTCAGACATCTACTGCACCTCGATAAGGATTCAACGGTTTAAACCGAACCACCATGCTACCAGCGGCCTGCTCAGCTCGAACCAAGTGAACACATCATAACGTTCTTATCGTGGTGATTTTCGCTGGCGGACATCAGCAATGACCGACTCAACCTCTACCACCGCTAGGTCCAGGTCAGCGTTGAGTATTACCGAATCTGCTAACTCGCGTCCGGTTTGTTCTTCGATATCAGCAGCTTCAAGCCTTTGTTCTATATGTTTCTCACTGTCGCCTCTGGCCCTCATACGGCGCTCTTGCTCAGCTCGATTAGGTGGGACAATCAAGACGACAACTGCGTCCTCTTGATGCTCTCTCACTGCAACCGCTCCTTGTACATCAATCTCTAGCAACAAATCTTTTCCAGCTGGAACTGTTGGCGTTGGTGTTCCGTATCGGTGACCAAAAAAATTAGCCCATTCATAAAATCCATTTTCTGCAACTCGGGCATCAAACTCTTCGTCTGTGACATACACGTATGCATCCGCTGGTTCGTTGGGTCGTCGTAACCGTGTAGTCCAAGATTGGCTGAGGTGCATCGCATGATCTCGGCGCATTAACTCCGCAACTATGGTCCCTTTACCGGCCCCACCAGCCCCACAGATAACAAAGATGATTGGATTGCTGTTGTTACTCACAGCGATCGATTCCGTAACATCCAACAGCCAAATTCAAGCGGCGAAAAAAGCTACTAATTGACTTCGTTGATTTTCCCCAAGACCCTGCAGTCGTCTGCTTTCTGCTATGCCAATCTCCCGCATCAGCCTCCGAGCCTTGACTTTGCCAATCTTTGGCATTGACTCAAGGGCAGCTAGGGCTTTCATTTTCCCTACTAATTCGTCAGTGTCGGCAAGTTCAAGAAGCTCATCAAACGAAACCAATCCCATCTTTAAGCGATCTTTGGTCTCAGCTCTCACGCGTCGCGCCGCGGCCGCCTTCTCAAGGGCTGCTTCACGTTGCTGAGGTGAAAGGCTCGGAGGTTTAGGCATTATTGAGGAGTCTAACGGTGCTGTGGCACCCACGGCCCCTCTAGTTAGATAGCGTCAGCTACTTCGGAAGCGATCCTATTAGCAGCTTCTTCAGGGTCACTGGAAGCGGTCACCGCTCGACCGATAACCAAAATGCCTGCACCTTGTTCAATCGCTTCTCGGGGAGTCGCCGGTCGCCCCTGGTCGTTCGCAGCAACTCCCTCAGGTCTGATCCCAGGCACGACAGAGAGCAACTCGGGCGCCACCAAAGACACCTCAGCAAGGTCGCTGGCTGCGCATACAACGCCCCCGCAATCAGCCTCTACGGCATATCCAAGTCTTTCTTGCAGCAGCGACTCTGGAGCCTCCACATCGGAAGTCAACACCGTCACGGCAAGCACCATAGGTGGGGTCAGTCCAGCAGCCGATGCCCCTTCGTTCAAACCGTCAACTGCTGCTACCAACATCTCAACTCCACCAGACGAATGAACAGTTACGTAAGAAACTCCGAGGCTTCCCAACACTTTGGCGGCCTTTCCCACGGTAGTCGGAATGTCATGAAGTTTTAGATCGAGAAACACCTCATAACCCTGGTCCACAAAGGCACCGACAGCTTCAGGCCCCGAAGCTGAGAAGAGTTCTAAGCCAACCTTTGCGACCGAAAACCATGGCAGCATTCGGCGTCCAAGACGACCTGCTTCAACAAGGTCGTCAACGTCAAGCGCCAGAGCAAGGCGCGAACGCACCTCGTTAGCGATATTAGGAGGATTCATGAGCCACTCCGGTTAAAGATTGCAGCGAATTTATTTCATGTTTTCGACACCATCGCTTCAGGTCTCGAAGAATTCGTTGAGAGGCCTTCGGGTCGGCGAAATGAGCCGAACCCACTTGAACTGCTGATGCCCCTGCGGCCAGGAATTCAACTACATGTTCTGCTTTTGTTATTCCCCCCACCCCAATGATCGACACTGGCCCTAAAGCGTCGTAGACGTCATAGACGGCTCTTACAGCTACCGGTCGGATGCTTGGGCCTGACAATCCTCCCCCGCCGTTACCTAGGACCGGACGTAAGGTTTCAGGGTCTATGACCATCCCCAAAAGCGTGTTTGTGAGCGTCAAGGCTTCTGCGCCCGCTTCTAAAGCTGCTTTGGCTATTGGCACAATGTTGGTTACGTTCGGGCTCAGCTTGGCCCAGGTGGGTAAACCCGAAACTAATGATGCGCTTACGGCAGCCCCGCAATTGCTGGGGTCGTGGGCGAACATGTCGCCCCGGCTTTCTAAGTTGGGGCAACTCACGTTGACTTCGACGGCTGTTATCCCGTCAAGTCCTGTCAACCGGCTGGCGACTTCGCTGTATTCATCGACGGTTCGCCCCCAGATGCTGACGACAACTCGGGCGTCATGGCTCAACAAGGAAGGTAAATCTTCTTTGATCCAGCTATCGATACCCGAGTTCTGAAGGCCTACTGAGTTGATCATTCCTGATGAAGTGCCATGAACTCGAGGAGCGGGATTACCCGGCCAAGGCTCGGCTGAGAGCGACTTGACAACTACCGCACCAAGTTCTGCGAGATCGCAGTAGGCGGCTAATTCTGCACCGTAACCGACTGTTCCAGATGCAGTCATCACAGGATTGGGGAACGTTAACGAGCCCACCTGCACTGTGTGTTCTTGTTTCATCACTTTGCCGACATGTCAGAACCGAGGAACTCTTGCAACGGTCTAACTGTCAAAGGATTAGACATCCATTCTCGCAGTCCAACAGCTGCAGCTCGCGCCGCGGCAACAGTGGTCAGGCAAGGCACTTTGTGAGCGGTTGAAGCGAAGCGAATTCGACGGCCGTCGCTTCGCGGACCTCTGCCACGCGGTGTGTTGACAACAAGTCTGACCTGACCTGCACCTATCAGTTCGACCGCATCGACACCCGCGCTAATCTCACGCCCTTCTTCGCTTAGTTTGGCTACAACGGTCTCGACATGAATTCCATTACTAGTTAAGAATTCAGCGGTTCCTGATGTCGCCGCTAGTTGGAAACCAAGCTCAATAAATCCCTTGGCGGCTTCAAGTCCTTGATCCTTGTCTCTATCTGCCAAAGAGAAAAATATTGTTCCGCTGAGGGGTAGGGCTTCTCCAGCAGCAATTTGGCTTTTAGTAAAAGCCAATCCGAACGTTGTATCGATCCCCATTACTTCACCAGTAGACCGCATTTCGGGTCCGAGGACGGTATCGACATCAGGAAACCGTTGAAAGGGAAGCACTGCTTCTTTGACGGCTACATGCCCTTCCCGAATTGCCTCTGGTAGGGCTCCTATTTCTCGCAATTTTTCAAGCGTTTCCCCGGCCATCACTCGAGCAGCGACTTTGGCCAACTGAACTCCTGTCGCCTTAGCTACGAAGGGAACGGTTCGAGATGCCCGAGGGTTTGCCTCAATAACGAACACTTGGCCCTGCTTAACCGCGAACTGCACATTGAGCAGCCCGACGACCTTGAGTTTCTCCGCAATCCGTTTCGTGTACGCAACTATTGACTCTTGGGTCTCTAGCGACAAGTTGGGTGGTGGTATGGCACAAGCACTGTCACCTGAATGCACACCCGCTTCTTCCACGTGTTCCAGAATTCCTCCGAGAACAAAATCGCCTGTGTGATCTCGAATGGAGTCGACATCTACTTCGGTTGCGTCTTCTAAGAACCTATCGATCAGTACGGGACGATCAGCTGATAACCCACCTTCTCGCCCTAACCCACCAAACGCAGTTAACTCTTCCATTGCTTCTTTGAGTTCTTGCAGGTCGTACACGATCGTCATAGCTCGACCGCCTAAGACGTAGCTGGGCCGCACTAGCGCTGGAAACCCGATATGTGAACAAATCTGCGAGGCCTCTTCAAAGGTCACCGCTGTTCCTCCTGGTGGCTGAGGAATCTCTAGCTGAGCGCACAAGGAATTCCACCGTTCCCGATCTTCCGCTAGGTCAATAGAGTCGGGTGAAGTTCCGCAAATAAGTTCTGTTGGCAATTCAGATGCCAACTTCAACGGTGTTTGGCCACCAAGACTGACTACGACTCCAACCGGATTCTCGGCATCAATAACGTTGAGAACATCTTCAAGCGTCAATGGTTCAAAATAAAGTCGGTCTGAGGTGTCGTAGTCAGTAGAAACAGTTTCAGGGTTACAGTTCACCATGATGGTTTCATAGCCAGCTTCTTCTAAAGCAAAGCTGGCATGGACACAGCAGTAATCGAACTCAATCCCCTGACCTATTCGATTGGGGCCGGAACCAAGGATCATCATCCTAGGTCGACTCCCTGGACGTATCTCATCTTCGTCTTCGTAGGTCGAATAGTGATACGGGGTCAACGCGTCAAACTCAGCAGCGCATGTGTCAACAGTTTTGAAGGTAGTGCGAACACCTTTCGCAAGCCTTTCTGACCTAACGTCAGCCTCTAGCTCCTTTAAGAGATACGCCAATTGTGAATCTGAAAACCCAAGCTGCTTAGCTCGCCGCCATTCCATCCGGGTGAGAGAAGAAAGGTCCGCCTGTTCTAAGTGGAGTCGTTCCTCAACGATCATAAGCATCTGGTCGAGAAACCATTCATCCACAGCACATGCAAGATGGATTTGATCAACAGAAACACCCCGCCTCATAAGTTCCCCTATTTGGAACAACCTTTCAGGAGTAGGAATAGCTATAGCCGAAAGCAATTCGGCTTCTGTTTGTTCTAGATATTGAGTTTCGCCTAGGTCAGCATTTAAACCCGCTCGACCTTGCTCAAGCGAACGGATGCCTTTTTGGAGGCTTTCGGGAAAAGTTCGTCCTATCGACATCGCCTCGCCCACAGATTGCATTTGAGGACCTAACACCCCAGAAGCCCCTGGAAGCTTTTCGAACGCCCACCGCGGAATCTTGGTCACTACATAGTCAATCGTTGGCTCGAAACTCGCTGGAGTCTTCTCCGTTATGTCATTGGTGATCTCGTCAAGCCTGTATCCCACGGCTAGGCGTGCCGCTATTTTGGCAATGGGGAAACCTGTGGCCTTTGAAGCCAAAGCCGAACTCCTGCTGACACGGGGATTCATCTCAATAACAACTTGCTCGCCTGTGTCGGGGTGAACCGCAAATTGTACGTTGGAGCCTCCTGTCTCAACTCCAACCCGTCGGATACACGCAAAGGCTGCATTTCGCATTTCTTGATATTCCACATCAGATAGCGTCTGCGCTGGGGCAACCGTGACGGAGTCCCCTGTATGAACCCCCATCGGATCAACATTCTCAATTGAGCAGATCACAACGCAGTTGTCGGCGTGATCTCTCATCACCTCAAGTTCGTATTCTTTCCAACCTTTGATTGACTGTTCAATCAATATCTCTGAGATCGGGCTGGCATCCAAACCCAATGCCGCCACACGTTCAAACTCTTCGGTGTTATGGGCAAAGGCCGTACCTTTTCCACCCAAAATGTATGCGGGACGAATTATGACCGGGAGCCCAATTTCTTCGACAACGGTCATAGCTTCGGCCATCGTGTGTGCAATTCCAGACCGAGCACACTTCAGACCAATCTCTTCCATCGCCTGTCGGAAAAGGTCTCGATCTTCTGCTGTAGCAATGGCCTCACCACTCGCGCCGATCATCTCCACGTCGTATTCGTCCAGCACGCCAGATTCGACGAGTTCCATAGCAAGATTCAAAGCTGTTTGCCCTCCGAGAGTTGGCAGAATCGCGTCCGGTCTCTCGCGTTCAATAATCGCTGTCAGAACGCTGGCCTCAAGGGGTTCTATATATGTAGCGTCCGCAAATTCAGGGTCGGTCATGATCGTTGCCGGATTCGAATTAGCGAGAATTATGCGATACCCCTCATCTCGTAATACTCGACATGCTTGTGTTCCTGAATAGTCAAATTCGCAGGCTTGGCCAATCACGATGGGCCCAGACCCAATTATCAAAATGCTTTCAATGTCGCCACGTCTCGGCATTAGGTCGGACTCCCATGAAACGAGGTCATCAAATCGGCAAATTGTTGAAACAAGTAGCGGGAATCATGTGGTCCTGGACTCGCCTCTGGATGGTATTGCACGCTAAATGCAGGGATGTCATTACACCGCAAGCCCTCAAGCGCACCGTCGTTAAGACATACGTGTGTTTCAGTTACACCCGGAACAGAACCTGATTCAATAGCAAAATTGTGATTTTGACTGGTGATTTCAATTCGGCCGCTATCTAGATTCCGAACCGGCACATTGCCTCCGTGGTGGCCGAACTTCATTTTGTAGGACTTTCCGCCCAGAGCCAGAGAAAGAATCTGGTGCCCAAGACAAATCCCGAAGACTGGCACTTTCCCGAGCAGGTCACCCAAAGCGGTGACCACTTGTCCCGCCATCATCGGGTCCCCCGGACCATTAGACAAAAACACACCGTGAGGTTCAAAAGCAAGAACCTCTTCACTGGTTGTATGAGCCGGAACCACAAAAACGGTCGCTAGGTCGGAAAGCTGCTCCACGATCGATTTCTTGATGCCCAAGTCGTAAGCAACAACTTTGAACTTGCCGTTTCCGACTTCGTAGGCTTTTGAAGTAGTCACACTGCTAACGAGGTCAACACCTGTCGTTCCAGGTTCGGACGAGGCCGCCTGCGCAAGCAGATCTATGGATGCATAACCCAGCGCAGCAGGCATAGCTCCGTTTTCTCGAACGTGTCGAGTTAGTCGCCGCGTATCTACGCCAGCAATCCCGGGTATACCTTCCGACCGGAGGTAGGCATCCAAGTCGTTTTGGCTACGCCAGTTGGATCGCCGCCTCGCTAATTCACGGACAACTACACCTCTACAGAAGGGCCGCTTCGCCTCAACATCAGCGTCAGTGACGCCGTAGTTCCCTATGTGGGGATAGGTGAAGTTAATGATTTGTCCCGCGTAGGACGGGTCGGTGATCACTTCTTGGTAACCACTCAACACCGTGTTGAACACCACCTCGCCTGAAGTGACGTCGGTTTCTGCCCCTATCAGCTCTCCTTCGAACGCTGTGCCATCAGATAGCACCAACGCTCCTTCACGAATTTGGGTCACCTACTCTCCCCGGCGTCCATTGTCTATGTTTCCTTTCGCTTCTGCGTTTCTCAGCTTCGGCTCCATCAATCAATCTCTATTCCTGAGCCCAACATCCGAAAAAGAACCGCCATTCTCACAGCTACTCCGTTAGTCACTTGTTTGTTAACGAGAACATTTGGCCGCTTATCTAACACTGCGTCAGCAATTTCGATTCCTCGATTCACCGGCCCTGGGTGAGTGATCACAACTTCAGGTCTCATGCTGTTAGCTCGAGCTTCGGTCATTCCGTAACACTCGATATAGTCGGCTATAGATGTAACGGCGTCATTCCCCATCCGTTCTTTTTGGATTCTGAGTAAACCCACGACATCCAAATTCGGGAGCACAGCATCCAGGTTGTCGGAAACTTCAACTGGCCAATTCTGAACATCATCGGGCTGAAGCGCAGATGGAGCGATAATAGTTATCTTCGCCCCGAGAGCGTTGTAGGCAGCTACGTCGCTTCGCGCGACGCGACTGTGTTTGATATCCCCGACTATGCCTACATGAATCCCTGACAGAGAGGCATTGCTCCCCGCAACTTCATTGAAGTGCTGGCAAAGCGTATAAGCGTCAAGTAGCCCTTGTGTCGGGTGGGCATTCAATCCATCACCTGCATTAATTACAGAAATCGTTTCCCCAACGCCTTCAGCGACCTCTCGCGGAAGACCACTTGATCCGTGGCGGATTACAAGAGCATCGACACCTAATGCACGAATTGTTTCAACTGTGTCTTGCAGCGACTCGCCTTTCGACAAAGATGAGGTGTGCGTTGGAAAGTCAAGAACGTCTGCAGAAAGTCTTTTAGCTGCCAAATCAAATGACATTCGAGTACGAGTTGAGTCTTCGAAGAAAATCATCGCAATAGTACGCCCACGCAATGCTGGAACTTTAGGAATTGGTCTTTGGCTAACTTCAACGAAGAGGTCCGTTAGATGCAACAATTCTCGAATACCGTCGCTGTCTAAGTCGTTAAGGTCGAGGAGGTGCTTGCTCATTTACGCATCTCTCCCAGCAAGACGCCTTCAGGGTTGACGTCGACAAGCTCATCTCGACGAGTGGGGAGATTCTTCCCAACAAAGTCGGGACGAATCGGTAACTCTCTATGCCCGCGATCGATAACGACAGCTAACTGAACTGCGCGAGGTCGACCAAAATCAGTGAGAGCGTCAAGGGCAGCTCTAATAGTTCTACCCGTGAACAAAACGTCATCGACTAGCACAACTATTTTGCCGCCAAGATCAATTTGGATGTCGGTTTCTGCTTCAGGCATCACTGGCCGAAGTCCTATGTCGTCGCGATAAAGTGCCACGTCGAGAGTCCCCGTGGGTACGTCTACTCCATCGATTTCGAAAAGAAGCCGGGCAAGTAATCTAGCTATCTCCACTCCTCCAGTCTGAAGCGCCACGAGCACTACATCTTCAAGACCTTGGTTGCGTTCAATAATTTCATGACTGATACGAGTAAGAGCTCTATGAACTTGGGCTGCATCCAGCACAGTGGTGCGGGCAACAAAAACGCCCCCATACGGGGGCGTCATACGGCGCTCGCGGTCAGCCATTAAGTTTCCTCCTGTCCGTATGAGCCTCACTGGACTCGCTTCACGGTCAGAGGGGCAGCCTAGCCGAAACGGTCTTGTCTTCAGCGACCAATTCAGAGTTCGTTGCGGCGGCTAGTGCATATCGCGAGCTGCTGCTCCAAGAACCCCATTAATAAACTTGCCGCTATCTTCCGTGGCACCAAATACGTTGCCTAATTCGACTGCTTCGTTAATGATGACGGCAACGGGTTCCTTGCCCATAAGTAGTTCATGGATACCTATACGAAGGATCCATAGGTCAAGCATTCCTAAGCGGTCTAGTGACCACCCTTGGTTAAGGTACGCGTCGATTTCGGCATCAATTCGTTCAACGTCTGCTGAGACTCCTACGACAAGGTCTTCGACTAGTTGAGCGGGTGCGATCACCTGACTACCCAAAACCTGGTCGATTGATGTCCCACGCACCTCTGCTTCGTAGAGCAGCTCAATTGCTCGCTCTCTCGCCTCTCGTTTTTGAACTGAGGGACGGGGGGCAAATGGATCTTCAGTCACCCGTTAGCTCTCTCGATGTAATCACCCGTTCTCGTGTCTACCTTCAGTCGCTCATCCATTTCTATAAAGAGTGGGACCTGCACAACGAGCCCGGTTTGCATTGTCGCCGCTTTTCGGGCGCCAGAAACTCGGTCTCCTTGGATCCCGGGTTCCGTTTCAGTAACGGATAACACCACCGAGGCAGGCAATTCAATCTCAATTATTTCTCCGCCATACATCTGTAAGACCGCCCCTTCTCCTTCCACGAGGTAGTCCGGGGCGGTTCCAAGTTGTTGCCTGCCTACTTGGAGTTGTTCGTAAGTTTCATTGTCCATGAAGACCAGGTCACTGCCATCGGCATAGAGGTATTGCATTTCGCGTTTATCGATTACAGCACGTTCCATTTTCTCTCCGGCCCGGAATGTCCGCTCGATCACCGCACCCGTCCGAACATTTCGCAGCGTGGTCCGGACGAAAGCGCCTCCTTTACCTGGCTTCACATGTTGAAATTCTGATATCTGGAAAAGGCCATCGTCTAAATCGACCGTCATCCCATTTTTGAAATCTGAAGTGGATATGGACATAGGTTTCCTTGGGTTCTTAAGACGTCGACAACCAAGTCGAATTACACAATCGAATCTTTAGGGGCTGAGGTAAGTCGTCGAAATCCTGACGATGTAATCACGACTGTGTCCTCTACG
>Ga0066850_10000146_pt1 | contig 38015 bp, 32 predicted proteins | sample ETNtaG_4_FD_67282 | JGI IMG/M metagenome (GOLD analysis project Ga0066850, IMG submission 67282) | Marine microbial and viral communities from oxygen minimum zone, Eastern Pacific Ocean - ETNP201406SV67 | ecosystem: Environmental > Aquatic > Marine > Oceanic | place: Pacific Ocean: Eastern... | reverse complement strand
TCGCCCTCATGAAGCTGGATTAGGTAGTAATCGCGTCTCAATAGGGCGCGGTGAATATGCCCCTGCTCCTTGCACACACCGCCCGTCAAACCATCTTAGTTGGGGGTGGGTGAGGCTGCCTTAACCATGGGGTATTCGAGCCTGCCTTCGACAAGGAGGGTTAAGTCGTAACAAGGTATCTGTAGGGGAACCTGCAGATGGATCACCTCCTAAGAAACTCGGAAACCGGGGGGAAGGGGCGGCTCTGCCGCCCCTCCTTCCAACCTTTCAGTCGGATTACTCTCCAAAGTATCGTTCTCGCCACCTGTAGGCGAAGGTATATACCAACCACACCTTGTCTGCGGAGCATGCAGCGACTACTCGCTACAACAATGATGATGTTAATGATGACTGCAGCCTTGGCGGGCTGTGCTGGTAGCGACCAGCAAGATGAGATAGACACCTTGGAAGCTCAGGCCGTAACCGATGCTGCATCGATAGCAACATTGACTGCTGATCTGGCTACCGCGAATGCCGCTATTGCGGCCCTCGAGGCTGGAAACACGATAACCCAGGCCGATGTCGACGCTGCTCGAGCAGCAGGCGTAGCTTCAGTGGACATTACCACTGACAACGCAGCCGCAGAAGCAGCCGCAGCCGCAGCCGCAGTCGCCGCAGCGACACAGAGCACGCTGGATGTAATCCACGAGCGTGGATCGATGAAGTGCGGTGTCAAGGAGTCCCAGTATGGAATGGGCTACCTTGATTCAGCAACAGGCGTCAGATCGGGACTGGACATAGCCTACTGCAGGGCAATCGCCGCAGCAATAGGGCTCGACCCAGACACCAACATCGAGTACATCCCCGCATCCGCAGGTGACCGATTCGAGAAGCTCGCATCGGGTACCATCGACGTGCTTGTCAGGACGACCACATGGACTACCTCCAGGGATGCTGAGCTGAACGCAGACTTCGCCGGGATGAACTTCTTCGACGGCCAGGGAATCCTGATCCGTGGAGACGCCTTCCCACAGGCAGCGACATTGACCGCAACGGCGCTCTCAACAGCTAACCTCTGCGTCGGCACGGGAACGACCACCGAGGGCAACATAGCTGACTTCAACACCGCTAACAGCGTCGGTATCAACATCATCGGCGTCGTGGACGCAGCTGAGGGTACCGCCAAGCTGATCGACGGTTCGTGCGATGCATTCACCGGCGACATGTCGGCAATGGTCGCCAAGAAGTGGCAGCTCGACACCGACGGATCAATCACCGATACCAATGGTGATCCAGTACCACTATGGATAGCCCCTGAGATCCTCTCGAAGGAGCCTCTAGGAGCAGCTACTCGTGACAATGACGACGACTGGAACGACGTCGTCGCATGGGTCTGGTACGGAATGGTGACCGCCGAGGAGTTCGGCATCACCTCCGGCAACTACGCAGCCATGGCAACCGCAGCAGCGGCTACAGGCGGCGACCCCGGTCACAACAGGCTACTTAGCAGCAACCTAGGACTGGGAACCACAACCAACCCACTGTCCGCCACATGGATGCAGGACGTCCTTGCAGCCGTAGGGAACTACGGAGAGGCATACGACGACGCATTCTGCGACGGGTCCTACGACGGAACCAGCGGTTCCGATGCAATGGTCGACTGCCTCCTAAGCAGGGCAGGGACTGCAAACGCACTCGTTAGCGAGGGCGGCCTGCAGTTCGCCCCACCAATGCGCTGATACCCAGATATACGGGACTTCAGAATGACGTAACTCTCCCGGGGGGCCCGCCTCCCGGGAGACAAACAAATTGGGGCAACCTCGGTAGTCGATAGAATGAACTCAGCCAGTCCAGATAGTGGGAAGGCTGATCGGACCAACCCAATCACAGGTGCCAAGGCCAGCGAGTACGACGAAGAGGCATCCCCCTCCGACCCGTCGAACGTCGTTCATCCTCGATCCGAGCCATACCTTTCGCTGCCCTCGTTCATGCAGGCCGCAGAGTCCACGGGACTGCCCCAATTGGGAAGAAGGGCCATGGGCAACCCCAGGGGGGCCCTCTCATTGCTCGTTAGGGCAGCAGCCCTCTTCACCATTCTGTATTGGTACTGCGAGAAGTTCCTCAGGCTGTCAATAAACAACATCCTCGAGCTCTCCGATGGCGAGGAGAACCCGCTAAACCCGGCGGACTACCAGCTTGACGGCATGATTATGGCCATTGGGGGGCTGATCCTAGTATCCTTCCTCCTCGCCGCTGACGAGCACAGGCAGATCTTCCGAGAGTTGGTCTTGCGCCCAATTTCGATGCTCAGGGAGGGCACTGGAAACCAGAAGAATCTGATTGGGAGCCCGGAAGGCAATGGGCTTCTCGGAATCTCAAACTCAATCTTCGCCATCTCGATGTTCGCATTGTCCTTCTCCATCCTCCCCCTCTTGGGCTTCTACATCCCAGAGCAGACTCCCATCTTCTTCGTCATGGCCGGAGTCTGCTCGGCAGTGATCCTGCATCAGGACTCAGTACAAGGGCTCCTCAGCAGCCCCCGCGCAATTTATGGGGCAAGGGGGGATATGTGGCGACTAGGGAAGCACCTCGCGCGTGCAGCGTACTCCGCATTGCCGATCCTCATGGTCCTCTACCTCCCCCTGAATCTGGCCGCATGGCCTCAAATAGAGTCCAAGCCAACCGAGTTCTTCTCGTTCCTAATCGCAGCCATCGCAATCGTCTGGATCTCCAACCTGGGCAGGGCCAAGGTCAGCCCGGAAATGCAGGAACGCCACACCTCGAGCATAGGCATCCTCCTCCTACTCCCTTTCTTCCTATACATCATCACCCAGGTGATGTACCTCCTACACCACCCCAATGAGGTCACCTTCGGCAGGTGGAACCTGGAATTCGACTTCATGGACGAGGCCAACCCATTCGACATCACAGCATGGCCTTGGGATGTCAGAGACAACGTCGATACTCGGTGGAGGTTCTGGCAAGCAGCAATCATCAACTCAGCCAGAGTCACCCTGATGAGCATCGTTCTATGCACGATCCTCGGTACGATCGTCGGAGTCACCAGGCTCTCATCCAACAAGCTGGCGGCGTCCCTCGCCACGGCCTACGTGGAGGTGTTCCGCAACCTCCCCCTCGCAGTTCTGCTTTTCCTCGTGTCTCTCCAGCTTGGGGAGTCACTCCCATTGAAGCTGGAAGCGGCAAACATCCGGGAGATGGTGTACTACAGCAACCAGGGAATCTACACCCCCGCGGCAGAAGCCAGCAGGATTGCCTACGCGCTCCTCGTCCTAGTCGCAATACGAGTGTACTTGTTCGTGAGAGACAGGGGTGGATTTGACGACTCAGATGAGGGGGTCAGGAGGAGATTCACAATCTGGACATTGGGCATAGCGGCTGCGTCCGGAGTGGTACTCTCTGGCGACTTCGCCTATCCGATCCACGTCAAAGAGGGGCCACTCAACATCTGGGACGGGGACATAGAGTTCGTGGCAAGGCTGGGGATTCCCGGTACATGGGACATCTATGGCGGGTCTGGATTCAAGATCTCCGTCGAATTCCTCGCGATGCTTCTCGGGCTGACGCTTTTCACCGCAGCAGTAGTTGCCGAGATCGTCAGGGGGAGCATTCAGGCCCTTCCCAGGGGGCAAGTCGAGGCTTCGATTTCCCTGGGCCTGAATCCCTTCCAGAGGCTAAGGCTGGTGATCCTACCTCAGGCACTGAGGAGTATGGTCCCTCTGCTCAACAGCCAGTACATGAACGTCTGGAAGAACTCCAGCCTAGCTATGATCGTCGCATACGCGGACATCTACTACGTCATCAATGTCTACTTGAACAACGTAGGCAAGCTAATCCCCCTGTTCATCATTCTCCTTCTAACATACCAGGCCGGTAGCCTCCTGATCAGCCTGTTCATGAATGCGTACAACTCCAGAGTTACGAAGGTGAAGATATGAGTTTTATGGCCCCAGTAGATGGCAGATTCGCCGTGCACGCAGGGGTTTTCGGCGCAGTCGGGCTGCTGGCCTTATGCTATGCTGTTCTAGGGGGGGACGGAGCAGTGGTGGCTTGGGAAGCCGCATTCATCGTCTTCGCAGCATGGTCCGCCAAGGAGAACTACCCCCGACTCTCGGGCATCGGGTCTCTCGACCCGAACAAGGCAATCCTCGACATCGAGCAATCCGTGATCGGAAGGCAGGAGAGATACTGGCATGGCGAGAGGACTGGAATCTGGATGACTTGGTCCGTAACGGCAATCTGCTCACTATACGCCGCTACTCTCTTCCTCGAGAAACAGCATCTGGCTATCGAGGAGAATGCCACCGACCTGGAATCTTGGGCATTCGCAGCCTTGGTTTCCCTCACATGCGCATTCTTCTACTGGATCATAGCGCTAATCGCCCTGAAGAACCCCAGGTGGGACCTCGTGGTCTCAGACCTGAGGTCATTACTCGGAGGCTCAGAACGCACCAGGGAAGAAAACGTCACTGCAGTACAGTTCCTCAGGTCAAACTGGGGCTTCATCGCAGGCTTCTTCGTCGGGTACCTGCTCGGGGACTCCCTAACATCGGCACTGGCCGGGGGGCTGGTCGTCCAAGGGGTCGTCAGGCTCTCAGTTTCATCCACCCTCGGCGCATTATCGGGACTGATTCTGATGCAGGTAGTCGGATGGCTCGCCTATTTCTCCTTGGTCGAGGTCCAATTCGACGTCGTCTGGGCCAATAGGGTCCTCCTCCTAGTTGGGCAACTGATGACCGAGAGCATGACTCAGGACTATTTCCCATCGCAGAACTGGCGCATCTGGCTATTGGTGTACATGATCTGGCCAATCGTAGGTGGGCTCTATGGGACCCTTGCAGAGAAGCCAGGCAAGTTCATCATCCCATTCGGGTTATTCTCCTTCGTACTCGCATTGGTCGCGCACCACCAGGACTTCTCCAACTATGACACGGATGGGACCCTATGGAGGCTGATGCTAGCAACAACACTGGCTTCGGTCTCATTCCTGTACTGCAACATGTATTCCGTCGATTCCGGAGAGTTCCTCTCGAACAAGCTGAAGAATTACCTGGTCATTATCTCCGTCATGGTGTTCTTCTCGTCCTTCGTCATCATGGACCCACCAGAGTCCATCCAGAAGATTGCCTGTGATGAGATGCTCTACGAATACGGGATGGAGGAGGTGGAGGTATTGGATGTCGATGGCATCGGGACGGGCGAGTTCGTCAACACCACGGTCGTGTCCGACTGGGAGTGCGTGACGGCTCACCTCCAATGGCCCATGTTGGGTGACGGCTTCGCGCAACCGGGCCTCAAGCCTTCGCAGTGGGGTGGCCTCTACGTGAACCTGGTCGTGGCCGCAGCTGGTTGCGTAATGGGATTCGGAGTGGGCGTTGGGCTGGCATTCGGGCGCCAGAGCAATCTGCCATTCTTCAAGGTCCCCTCCGTCCTGTTCATCGAACTGGTCCGTTCCGGGCCCTTGATCTGCTGGCTGTATTTCGCAATGTACCTGCTTCCGGATATCGTGGACCCCACCTTCAAGGATCCGGAGAATTTCGACAACATGCTGAAGATGATGCTAATCTTCGCCTTGTTCGGGGGGTGCTACATAGCAGAGGTCCTGAGAGGGGGTCTGCAGTCGGTGGACTCGGGGCAGAAGGAAGCCGCAATGGCCCTCGGCCTGAATCCGATCCAAACAAAGTTGCTCGTGGAACTGCCCAATGCGGTCAGGACCACTCTCCCATCAATAGTCAGCGTCTTCATCGGGCTCTGGAAGGACACGACTCTCCTGTTCATCATCAACATCCTGGACTTCTTCAAGCTGGCCAAGGACTCCCCTAACTCCTCTCTTGACTTCATGGGGGACTTCCTCCAGCCAGTCTACGTGAGCGGCCTTATTTTCTGGGTCGTCGCATTCTACCTTTCACGGATTTCCATGAGGATTGAGAAGAATCTGGGTCTCGTGAACGAAGGTGGAGGTGAAGTGACATGAACGAAGAAAACGAAGAATACATCATAGAAGCTGAAGGGGTTAGAGTCAATTTTGGAGACTTCTGGGCCCTCAAAGGAGTGGACATCAAAGTCAAGAGGGGCGAGATCATCGTGATCCTTGGGCCCTCGGGCTCTGGCAAATCGACATTCATCAGGACCCTCAACAGGCTGCAGCCCCACAGCGGCGGCACCATCACGATAGACGGAATCGCCGTTGACGACACGACTACGGTCAGCGACCTGAAGTACATCAGGTCGGAGGTGGGTTTCGTCTTCCAGCAATTCAACCTGTTCCCGCACCTGACTATCATGGAGAACATCACCCTGGCTCCGATGAAGGTCAATGGGCTGCAGAAGAAGGAGGCCGAGGAGAAGGCGATGCAGCTCCTCGAGAGGGTCGGCATCCCGGAGCAGGCCTACAAGTACCCAAGCGGTCTGTCTGGTGGTCAGCAGCAAAGGGTTGCCATCGCGAGGGCACTAGCAATGGACCCGAAGATAATGCTCTTCGACGAGCCAACAAGTGCCCTCGACCCGGAGATGATCAAGGAGGTCCTCGATGTGATGATCGACCTGGCCAAGAGCAACGTCACCATGATCGTCGTAACCCACGAGATGGGTTTCGCGAAGGAGGTTGCCGACAGGTGCATCCTGTTCGACGAGGGCGAGCTCGTAGAGGAGAAGAGCCCAGAGGAGTTCTTCTCCAACCCCGAGAACGAGAGGACCAAGCTGTTCCTGGAACAGATCCTCTAGGACCAATGGCGCGGCGAAACACAGGGATTACGGTAAAGCCGGTTCCCGAGCAAGCCAGGGGCTAGCCGTCCTGGCTTATCCACTGGTCTACCAGCTCCAGTATCGTATCCCTGAAGGTCAGGAGCATTAGCGACGGGCCGTCGAGGCCGACCGTGATGGTCGCCCCCCTGGTGAAATGGGTCTCATCCCACCCGTCGCTTACCACGTAGCCCCTGTGCATGTCGCTAGTGATGACGGTGTGCTCGTTTACCCACTCCCAGTAGGAGCCGTCCTCCGATCTGTCCGACCGTGGCAGATCCCTGGCCACGTACAGGTAATGGTCGTCAATCTCACTCACCGGGAAATCCGTACCCTCGATGTTTGCGATGTGCCTGAACCAAGCCCCCTGTCCCAGAAACGTCGAGAAGAGGCATCCGGATGAGTGCTGCATTGCGTCGATACCCCCTCTCTGTATCCTATACTTGGATGGCTGATACTGGTGGGTGTTCGCCACTAGGAGATCGTTCAGCGCTGGATCGCACCGGATCCGGTTGCCGCTGCTGGTCTCGATTTCCGCTTGGAGACGAGGCAGGACATTGACGATAGCCCTCCCATCGAGTGCCGCCCGGACATCTTCGGCGAAGGTGCCCGGGTCGCTGCCCATGAAGAATCCGTATGACCCGCCGTTACCCTCGCTACGAGGGTGGCTGTTGACTCCCATAACCGGCGTGTTCTCGTCCACTGAGTGTGCGATGGACGTCAGAGTCCCATCCCCTCCTAGGACGATGACCAGGTCGGGCTCCACGAAGTCAGCCCTCCTGACCGTCTCGCGAGCCGTGTAACCTACGTTCAGCCCCCTCTGATCAACGAGCTCGTCCAGAACCCGCCTGACCTCCTCGAGCGACTTGTCGTGTACTTCTTCGAAGTTCTTCTTGTAAACCACAAGGATGTTTCCGCCCAAAGCTCCACCTCGCCGGCATTCGCTCCACGTGCATCCCATATAGGCGCCTCGCAATCCAATTCCCGCTGCCTCACTCCTTAGGAACGCATATTTGCCTGTCCATTTCAGCAACGCACGTGCACCGACCACTGCTCCTGTCCCTACTATTCTGCATTCCGGCCCTAGCCGGTTGTATGGAGGTCGAGATGCCCTGTCCCGAGGACACCTGCTTCCCGCTGACCAGCAGCGCATTCAACTCCCTCCTGGATGAGGTGGGGGAGATCGACGCCCTGCAGCTCGCGGCGGAGTACGACAGAATTAGCGTGAGCACGCTCACCAGGTTCACCGACTCGGGAGTCAGCGGAGAGATGGAGTGGAGGGTGGAGAAGGACGATGACCGTGAGCTCAGGCTGGTCGCCAACTCCGTGGTAGTAGGAGGGGTCGAGGTAGTTGGTTACAATATCTGGGACGGGGGGCCGGACACCTTCACCAGGACGACGGGCCATTGGATGATCGGTCGGGACATGGAGCCTAACTACGAGGACCCCTTCTTGGAGATCGCAAGGCTGGCCACGGAGAACCCCGAAGGAATGTGGCCGCCATTCAGGTACAACGTGTCGCAGTTTTCCGACCTGAGCTGGACTATTACCGGCGATGCATTCGAGTCATACCAAATCGCGAGGGCCACCAACGGGTCCCATGAGGTATACTTCGAGATCCAAGGGCTGCCTCCGAGGATAGTGGGGCTGTCAATCTACTCCGGGGGCCTCGGCATGGACGACGTGACCTTCTCCATGTCCGTTTTCACTGGAGACTGGGACGGGGGGCTCAGCACCGACTACTACACGGCCATCCTGGAGGGAGGAGGATACCTGGGAGTCAGCGGCCTGTCAGAGTTCCCACGGTCTCCCGTGCCATTCATCCCGGTCCCAGACCACCAGTCGGTCAACGGTGACACCACTTCGGTCATCGGGACTGTGCCCAGCGAGATGTCCCACGAGGCCACCCTGTCGGAGATAGAGATGCACGTCTTCTCGGAGGGCACATCCATGGCGAGTCTGATGCTCAACGAGGGTGAGGGCAACGTCTCCACCGAAGACGGCACATGGTGGGAACTCTCATGGATAGACGCCGGCCATCGAGGGCTGCTCTCCGAATGGGACGTCTTCTCCGTCCGGACGAACTCCGACTCCCAATTCGAGATCCGAATATTCGATCACTGGGCCCAAGCATGGACAGACCTAGGCGAATAGCGAGTTCCGGGGGGAATTCTATAACCCCCCTCGACTACGTACTAGCATGAACAAGAAGGCTATCACACTCGTGATGTGTATACTAATGGTCGTCTCAACGACGCCAGTATCGAACGCAGAGGGACAGGAGGAGTCATCGATATGGGGCATCACCTACGATTGGTCCCACTTCGAGGGGGACGCATTCAACATGACCGGGGTAGACGTGAACGAACTGAACAGGGACCTCAAGGAGGCCGCATCATACGCCGGCTTCGACCTCGATTTCGACCAGGTGCTGAGCGGCACGACCCAGATGTTCGTCGAGTCGTGGGACGAGTCAGGGCCCTTCACGGTGACCCTTCCGGGGAACGGGGAACCGTATCAGGTGAGCAAGAGGATCACCGAGCTGACGATCAGGCATGGGAGCATGGCCGACACGGGGATGGCGACCAACTGGTCGGACGGCGATGAGAAGATAGAGGCGTGGATCAGCGCCTACCAGGACTACCTGCTGGTCCTGAATGCCCATTACGTCGAGTACGTTGACGAGGACATGGTCGTCTACGGAGGGGAATTGCTGCTCGACGCCGAGTTCTCCTTCTCCATGGGCTTCGATGCAGAGCTGGGAGTCACAGCGGCCAACGAGGTCCTCTCCCCGGATGTCTCGGCGAACGTGCAACTCTCCTTCGAGATCCCCAACCTGGAAGCGACGTGGAATCCGCAATGGTCGCCGGTAGACTATCACTTCGTCATGGGCGACTCCAGTCCTGCCATTGATCCAGATGGCGTTGCCGATTGGTCCTCCCACACCTACTGCTCAAACTATGAATTCCAGACTGGGCATATGTGCAATCAACTCGAGTACGAGGAGACCGAACCCCTGTATATCCAGCATCACGAACAAGCCGACGCTGAGATGCAGGGGAGCTTCTCCAGCCTCACGGGCTACTCCCTGGAGATGTCCGCCGCTGGCCTCCCCACGGACGAGTTCGACTTGGACATCGACGTGTTCAACGTGGCCATCTCCGACTCAATCCCCGATCAGGGCGTAATACATTCAGATTTCCAAGTGAGCTCATACGCTCTATGGGGGCATAACTGCCCCACTGTATCGTACACCGAGTTTGTGACGGTGGATGACATCGAATACCAGGCTCAGTGCGGCCTGGTGCTACCAGTCCCATGGGCCATGACGGATGTGATTGAGCACTCAATGGTCCAGGCCCTTGAGAGCGGCGCCCAGGAGCTGGGAGACGCAGCCTTCGAACAGGTCGAGGAGTGGGCAGAGGAAGCCGGACTCGATCTCGAGGGCGGCGACGATGACTATTACGGCAACCCTCCAGACTTCGTCTGCGACGACGGCGAGACCATACCGAGGTACTGGTTCAACGACGGGTACCCGGACTGCTACGACGGCTCCGACGAGATCTCGTGGTCTGGAGACGAGGACACAGACTACGAGTGGCAAGGAGAGCAACCCACCGAGTTCCCGACCCCGACGGAGGGCAGCTCGCTGGAACGCGTCCTGTCTACCGGCGAGCTGACATACTGCGTCGATCCCTTCTACCCGCCGTTCGAGTCGTACGACGATGACGGTAATATTGTCGGTTTCGATGCCGATGTCGCCGATTCTCTGGCATCCTCCCTATCCGTCGAGTACGGGACTTCCGTCCAATTCGTGCACGTCGAGTCGCAGTGGGACCCGATCATTCCCAACCTGATTTCCGGAGAGTGGTGCGACGCCATCATCTCGGCGATGACGAAGACGCCAGAGCGCGACTATTCCGTCGACTTCACGCGTGGCTATTACACATCTAGCCAGGGCGTCATAGGCGGATCAGGATCCGCATCCATAAGCGATGTCTCCGAGCTTAATGACCCCGGAGCCACAATCGGGGTACAGGCCGGGTCGACCTCTGACCTGTACGCTGCCGATAACCTTGGAATGGCCACCATATCTGCGTACGAGGACGAACATGCTCTCTTCGCAGCCCTGAATGACGGTGACGTGATGTACGCATTGGGGGACTCGCATCTGCTATACTCCATGGATGGCACGATAATGACCACCTTCAATGAGGAGCAAATTGCGATTGCGGTCCGAGAGGGGAACAACGAGCTCCTCACCGCCCTTGACGTGGGCATCACGAACCTCGTGGAGTCAGGGGACTACAACAGCATTTACTCGTCGTGGTTCGAAGGCGAGCCCTTCCTGATCAACGACTGGTCACCCGACTATGACTTCTACACCCAGGAGTCCTACGGGGAACCCAGCAACGACGGGTTCACGTGCCTCTTCGAACAATGGCAGACTATCCCCTCCTCCGGGGTGGGTGACGGGTATCCGGACTGCTGGGACGAGTCGGACGAGGAGATGCAACCATCAGTATGGTCATGCGCGGTGGATGTGAGGCTGGATTCCCTGGCGGATACCAGGTGGGATTCCTTCGAGACCAAGACCCTCGACCATCCCGGCTTCCCTGAATGGTGCGGAACGCCTGTCGCTGATCTGCAGATCAGCGAAACCCAGCCGAACCTCCCTCCTGCCGACGACGTATACGGAGCATTGATCGATGACCAAGAATGGTCATACATACAGGCGAGGAACGCATCGCACTATCACGAATTCGGGGAAGAATATGATGGCAACTGGTCCCCTCAGATTTGCGAGGACATTTACGGCGGCTCGTGGGTCGATGAGTACGAGTCATGCGCATTCCAAGCATACCCGGGCATGGCCATCGACGGGGAACTGATCCAGGGCGGAGACGGGCATTGGACTCGCTACCATTGGACCGGTGACTACCTGTACCTAGCTGTCCCCACCTCCGACGATGACATCTGGACTGGCGTGGGACCCCGCGTCACCGACTTCATGTGCGACGAGTGGGCCGACCCATATGATCGCGTTCAGGAGTGGCAGGTCGGAGACGGCATCGAGGACTGCGAGAACGGGAATGACGAGGACCCCGACGCCGACTCGGGAGGGGGCACCGATCCTGTCGGCTCCGCCGACCTCGACCGGTTGGCCGACGCTCTTGCCGATTCTAACCTCGAGAAGACCATTGAGGAATTCTCGGACAGGCTGGAGGAACTGCTTCAGGACAACTACCCGGAGGAGCCCAAGTACGATCTGGAGGACCTCTGCGCGACCATGCTCTGGGACGTGAGCGACGTCAGGGTGCTGGGAGTGGCACTGGTTCTCGAGGGGGGCCTTCTCTTCGGACCGCAGATCAAGAATTCGGTGCCCCATCCAACGACCACAATCAACGTGGAGTTCCTTTCGGGACAGGAGGCCAGGGACGCGAAATCAGGCGGCACCTCCAAGGTATCGATGGATGACATGGCACCAGCCTCCAAGCACAACTTGGCCGAACTCTACGAGATCCTAGGGCCGAGGTACCTGCCGGACCTGGATACCACTGACACCGATGGGGATGGGACGCTGGACTTCTTCGACACGGACGACGACAACGACGGAGTCCCCGACTGGGACGACTCGGAGCCAAAGAAGGCCGAGGCCGAATCATCTATCCTCCCGGCCCCCGGCTTGGTGGCATCCATCTCGGTGATCGCCGCGGCGGCCATGCTCATCCCTAGAAGGGATGACTAGGTCCCGTCAACATGGCAGCAGGACGCAAGGCAGCCCTGGGGCTGGCAGCACTGCTGGTAATGGTGGCTTGGTCGAGCGCGTGGTTCGAGATCACTGCCACTGGGACGTACGAAGAGGGACTCGAGAGGGAGCCCACCATCAGGACGCAGTACTCGATCGACAACGAGGAGCAGACCTTCGAGCTCTCGATAGAGAACGCGACCCCCCTGATACTCTACTGGATGCAGAGGGAGGACATCGCCCAGGGGGGCGAGCCTTCTGGGAACGACTCCGAGCGACCAGCTGCCGAAGCCGGGAGCGAGTCAGACGGCGAAGACGGGGAGCCTTGCAATGGGAGCTGCATGGAGCGTGCCAGGAACTCGCTAGCCCTCCTGATGATGGTATTCGTCGCCTCCCTAGCCGTCTCAGCACTCAGGCCCAGCAGGAGGGCCGATGCTGCAGCCTGTCTATCGTGGATGGCCTGCTTGGCTCTGATAGTGCTGGGAGTCCCCATGGCAGCCGCAGCAGACTTCGGCATCTTCGGTTCTGACGAGGTCAGCGAGTCTGGCTCGTCAACCGGGGGCTTCGACTCGGAGACGGACGGATCGGTTTCCGTCGACCAGTTCGCCCACTTCTCCTCCGGTACCAGCAGTGGCGTAACCCCGGCAGGCCTGGTATTCACCTATGACTCGACGGGGTTCGACTTGGGACTGCTGGACGAGGGGGATAGGCAGGCAGTCATTGACTCGGCGCCCAGCGAGGGCCAGTCGGGCTACGAGTCCCTGATAGTCTTCCATGGCGAGTTGGTGGCGGGTCCCGGCCAGATATTCTCTTGGTGGTTCTTGATCCTCCCACTATACGCATACTCTCTCAGGCGTGAGAAGCAATGCGACGAGGAAGAGTGAGGGCGACTAGACCCACTCGTCGTTGGCTGCGGTCAGTTCGCTCTCAGCATTCCCGGTGTTGACGACCCCACGTGGCTCGACCAGCATCACCTTGCACTCCGCGTCAGCGCAGGGCTTGTGCCTCACTCCCTTGGGAACGACGTACATCTCGCCCTCCGACAGATCGACTGACCCGTCCTCGAACTCTATCCTCATGCTTCCCTCGATGACGATGAACGCCTCGTCGGTGTCATCGTGCTCGTGCCAGACGAACTCTCCCTCAATCTTCACGAGCTTGAACTGGTATTCGTTCATCTCGGCGATTACCTTCGGCGACCACTGGTCGGAGAACTCGGAGAACTTGTCTCTGAGGTTTACCTTTCCCATCTCCGCTCGTTTCCCGGACGGAGTCGGCGTATTCAACTATCTCGCATAACGTACCCAACCAAACTAGGGCGCAATTATTAGGGCAGACTAATCACAAGGAATGTGGAAACAGGACTGGAAGGCAAGGTGGTACTAGTCACCGGCGGTGCCGGAGGCATAGGACAGGCAATTTGCAGGCAGTTCGCCGAAGAGGGAGCCAGGGTTGCAATACACTACCACACGTCGTCCAAAGAAGCCGAGTCACTAGCCACAGAGATGGGAGGAATAGCAGTCTATGCCGATCTGAGGGTGCCATCCGAAGCTACCGAGATGGTCTCAGAGGTCATCTCCCATCTTGGCGGGATAGACGTCTGCGTTGCTAATTCCGGATCATACCCCCCAGAACCTAGGCCAATGTGGGAAATTGACGAGGATAGGTGGATCTCCACAATCATGTCCAATCTGGGAGTCACCGCCAACACATCCCGCTCATTCCTTTCTCACGCGTCAGAGAGGGGATCAGGCTCCCTCGTCCTAGTGGGCTCCACTGCAGGGGTCTACGGCGAGGCGGGACACTCGGACTACGCTGCAGCCAAGGGCGCGATAACCACCGGACTGCTTCTATCCCTGAAGAACGAGGTCTCCCCCTTGGGTCATGTTAGGGTGAATGCAGTGGCGCCCGGTTGGACGCTCACGGAGAAGAAGGCCGAATCAGGGCTGGACGAGGAAGTCATGCAGAGGGCGAAGTCAACCATGGCTCTCAAGAAGCTGGCTGCTCCGACTGACGTAGCGCAGGCCATAGTGGCCCTAGCCTCAGACAAGGTGTCCGGACACATCACCGGGCAGGTCATCGAGGTCGCTGGAGGGATGGAAGGGAGACTGGTCTGACTCACTTGGAATCATGCTTCAGCCGCTTCCAGATGTAGGCGGCTACCGCCAGCAGGGCTATCGCCCAACCAGGGGTGATGATGAGCACTGCCACCGTGGCTGCAATCTCCTCGAGCACGCTTCACACCTCGTTGAGGAATCTTACTCCGGTGAGGCTCTCGCTCACATCCCATAGCCTTCTCGCTGTCTCCTCGCTCTGGGCCTTGGCGTTGATTTTCGCTCTCCCGGTTCTCCCTCTCATCTCTATTACCCCAGTTGGACCCCAGTATGGGTACTCAAGGGCGCCCTTCTCGGTGGCCGCGTAAAGGGTTGCCTCCGCTCCCTTCTTCGCCGGCATTGCCACGAACAGGTTCAGGAAGCGCCAGAACAACGAGTGCCTCTGCAGGTCCGTCGCAGAGTATCCCGGGTGGCTCGCTATTGCGGAGACTCCCGACCCCCTCTCCCCAAGCCTCCTGGCCAGCTCTAGTGAGAAAGTCAGATTCGCAATCTTGCTCTGCGAGTAGAACCCCCACTTGTTGTATCTCTTCCTCTCTCCGTTAAGGTCATCGAAGTCGATGACCCCCGGATTGTGAGCGATGCTCGATACCGTCACGACTCTGCTACCCTCGGTAGATTCCAGAACCGGTAACAGATGGCCAGTGAGTGCGAAGTGACCGAGGTGATTGGTTCCGAATTGGAGTTCGAAACCGTCATTGGTGAATGACTTGGGCGGGATCATCACTCCTGCGTTGTTGATGAGTATGTCCAATCTTTCGCCTTCGGATGTGAATTTCTCAGAGAATGCCTTCACGCTGGATAGGTCTGCTAGGTCGAGGTCGGAGACAGAGACTTCCGATTCGGGAAACTCTTCGAGGATACTGAGCTTGGCAAGCTCGGCCTTCTCGGGGCTCCTGCATGCCATGGTGACCGATGCTCCCTTGGAAGCCAAAGCCCTCGCCATGTAGAAACCAATCCCTGTGTTCGAACCAGTGACGATCACGACCTTCCCGCTCTGGTCCTCCATCATCCCCTCATCCCACTCCATGGAACTGTCCAAGTCACTCGACTATTTCACAGATGGGTGGTGGACTGTCTGCTCGACTCGCCAAACTTGATGGCCCACTCCCTCTGCCGGGTTCATGGCAAACCCGAGGGTGGAAGCAGAGGAGCAGGGTCATCTGATCGACGTCCTCTCCATCCTCCATCCCTCTGCCAAGAAAAACTCGCTTCGGAGGATGATCGATCACGGCAGAGTACTCGTTGACGGCAACAAGGCATCCCGTGCCAAGGAAATAGTCCGACTTGGTTCCATCGTGGAGACGCTCCCCCGGTCTGAGGGGGATGGCCCTCCCAGGAAGAAGGACGACGGAATTCCCGATCCGGAGGTGCTGTATGACGACCCAGAAATCACCATTGTCAACAAGCCCGCCGGCCTCCTCTCAGTAGCCACTCCCCGGGGAGAGGCAGATACGATGTTCGACCGAGCATTGAACTGGGCATCCACGAACCACTCGACAAGGGTTCACCTCGTCCATCGTCTCGACAGGGAGACGTCGGGCTGCTTGATCCTGGCAAAGTCTCCCGAGACGAGGGACATGCTCCAGAAGCAGTTCAAGGATCGCACCATCGAGAGGATATACCACGCTGTGGTGTTCGGGAAGCCAACCACCGAGTCAGGCGTTCAGACGTCACGAGTCAAGGAGACAAAGGACAAGCGAGTTCGCCTGATACATAAGGGAGAGAGAGGGGGCAAGGAGGCGATAACCAACTGGAGCATCGAGCAGACGGGCCCAATCCACACCCTCATCAGGATCAAGATTGACACGGGGAGGAGGGCTCAGATCAGACTCCATATGAGTGACATGGGATGCCCCGTATCTGGAGATACTAGGTATGGCAGGGGGAAGGCAAGCGTGAACCGGCTCTGCTTGCATGCCTCATCACTAGAATTCGAGCATCCTAATGGCAGAAGGATAAGGGTGGAGAGCGAGATTCCATCCAAGCTTTTCTCCGAATTGATGAGAAAGTCACTGTGATTTTCCCTTCGGCTTACTCGAATATTGGCTTCTGGGACCTCCAGTGCCACATTTCCTACTCTCCATACTAAATAGGGCGTGGATGGCGCGAGCGATTAGAGTGAGCAGGTTGGTTCGATTTTCTGATTTAGGGGTCGAGCCGATTTTGATCGACGTTTTGCGTGAAGAGGGCATAGTGGAGCCTTTCGAGGTGCAACGTGAGGCAATTCCCGATGCCATGCTCGGCAGGGACGTATGTTGCAGGGCACCGACCGGTTCGGGGAAGACACTGGCCTTTGGCCTGCCACTAATTTCCAGGACCCCTGAAGCCAAGTCAAAGAGACCTACTTCACTTGTCCTCACTCCCACCAGGGAGTTGGCAGAGCAGATTCGGAAGGTATTGCAGCCATTGGCTAGGTCAGCCGATCTCGGCGTCCTCTCCGTATACGGTGGCACACCATACAAGGGGCAACTTAGGAGGCTGAATCAAGGGGTCGAGATTCTGGTGGCTTGTCCGGGCCGACTGATTGACCTACTCGACAGGGGCGCGCTTCGCCTCGATGACGTTGGAGTAGTGGTGTTGGACGAAGCCGACAGGATGGCCGATATGGGATTCATGGAGCCGGTTTGCTCAATACTTGACAAGTGCAGTTCAGACAGGCAGACCATCCTCTTCAGCGCCACTCTCGACGATGACGTGGCAGAGATTGTCCAATCATACCAGCGAGACCCTGTGAGAATAGGGATTGGTCCCGAGGAAGTCAGCATGGACAGCATGCAGCACCTGTTCTGGAAGATCAACTCCAGGGGGAAGGCAGACCTCTCGGCTTACATTACAGAGAAGTGTGGTCGCAGCATCATCTTCTGCAGGACCAGGGCCGGTGTAAACCGTCTCGGTGACGAGATGAGCGAAATCGGCACATCATTCACCACGCTCCACGGAGGGATGAACCAGAAACAGAGGGACCGATCTATGCAGAAGTTCAGTGCTGGAAGGTCAAGGGTACTGATTGCGACTGACGTAGCCTCGCGGGGAATAGATGTGACTGAGGTAAACTGCGTGATCCACTTCGATCCACCGGATGATGGCAAGGCGTACAAGCACCGTAGTGGCAGGACCGCAAGGGCGGGCTCTACTGGAACCGTCGTCTCTCTCGTACAGAGATCACAGAACAGGAAGTACAAGAGAATCCAGAGTGAGGTCGGAATCAAGTGCAACTTCACTGAGCCTGATGTAGAGATTCTGGAGGAGAGGAAGTTCGTCATGGCTCCTCCCGTGAAATTCAAGGGTGGTGGCAATTCAAGGGGGCCGAAGAACAACAAGAGGGCTCGCAGGTCTAGGAATAGCAAACAGTTCAGATCATCGAACCAAGGAGGAAACCGCAATGGCAACCGCAATGGCAACCGCAATGGCAACCGCAATGGCAACCCAAATGGTCATCGAAATGGTAGCAGCAATTCCAGTAATGACAACCGCAATGGACGACGCAAGACCAAGCACAAGTCCAAGCAGACAGTCAAGTACAAAGATAAGCGAAAAGAATCCCATGCCTTCTAAAGAAGGTGTAGTGATCAAGAATAGCCGATTCGATCAATAGGGATATCTCCCTAGATTTAATTGGGAACTGCTAGAACGTCAAAAATTGCCTTGTCCTTGAATTTTCCAATTTCTAATTCTACCAATTCAAGATCTTGTCTGACTTCGTAAATCTGATAACCAAGATTCTTGATTGTCTCGAGATATTCCTCGGCACTACTCTTTGAGACATCAATCAATTTCCTATCGTGCACCTCTGTCACCAGAATCGGTGACTGTTCCGAGAAGAATTTCTTCGCCCCCCCGAAGAATTTCATTTCTGAACCCTCAATATCAATTTTCATGACTGAAACTTCACCGAAACCATCGTACAGACTATCGAACAAAGACGACTGTATACCATTCATCTCGTTCTTTTCATTCCTTTCGAATTCACTAATTGTGGCTCCTCCGATATTTGTATTGTCCCTGAACATTGAATATTCGCGCACTTCGTCACTAAGTGCTAATTCGAACAGTTCAACTATATTTCCGAAGTCGTTTTCCTCGATACTTCCTCGCAGTCTGGATGCTACATCGGGTTGGGGCTCGAACGAAATTACCTTTCCACCTGCCTCACTTTCCTTTATTTCCTGAGCCATGACTAACGTGAACCACCCAATATTGGCTCCAATATCGCAGAATGTTGTTCCCGGGCGGTAATATTTTCTGATTAATTGTGTAATTGCGGGTGAGTAATTGCCCTTGAGGACGGATTTGGAAACTTGGTCAACCAAGTTACACCAGACCCTCAAACCGCTTTCTAATTCAGCTATGACCCAGGGAGAGTCAAGTGATTCCATCCATTCCTCAACGAACTTGGCACGTAAACGAGAAATAACCCACTTGGGAATGATGGAACCCAAAATTCCCATACAATTTGCTAATATACTCAGATAATAAATTCTCGTAAGAAATTAACTTGTAGGAGAGGCTCTCGCGAAGGCTGTGGCTCGGGAACTGATTCGACTCGAGGAGGTCCACCGGGCCTTCGGACCCTTGACCGTCTTGGAGGGAGTCAATCTTCGCATAGAAGAAGGCGATCGCATCGGTGTCATCGGACATAATGGATCAGGCAAAACCACCTTACTCCGTACCATCAGCAATCAAGACCAGGACGTCGGCGACATCACATTCGCACCTGCTTTGAGACTCGCCTTCCTGACGCAGGTCCGAGATATAGTCGACGAAGCCACCTTGGGAGAGGAGCTCAATCGCAGGGGTAGACAATTCCTCGAGTTGGAGGAAGAGATATCGGAAATAGAGAGTAGGATGGAAGAACCATCGTTCTACGAGGGGGATTGGCAACCGACGATGGAGAGGTACCAGGAACTTCAGAGCCTCATGGCTCGTTCCGGCGGCAGCGACGTTGCAGGGCACGCAACTGAGATTCTCAAGGCTCTGAATCTCGATCAAAGCTCGATGGAGATTCCTCTAAACTCGCTATCCGGTGGAGAGCGCGCCAAAGTCGCTCTAGCTAGGCAGCTCGTCGGCCTTGATCAGATTGACGTATTTTTCCTTGACGAGCCAACAAACCACCTTGACTTCAACACCCTTGAGTGGCTTGAGATGTTCTTGAACAGGTTCGAGGGCGCACTGATGATAGTTAGTCACGACAGGTACTTCCTCGATAGAGTCTGCAACAACATCGTCGAGGTCCAGGATGCTCACATCCGTGGTTATCCAGGGAACTACACATCCTACCTCAAGCAGAAAGAAATATTTCTCCAGACCCTAAATGACAGAATCGAGAAGACCCAGAAGGAGATTAAGCGTCTACAGGGTGCTATGCAGTCCATGAAGAGGTCCAATAAATTCGACAAGTCAGTTTCTCAGAAACACTTCATGATTACACGTTCCCAGAGGGAGTTGAAGTGGCTCAAGACACTGAAGCCGAGGAAGCGACAGAGTTTGAATTTCAACCTCCATTCGGCCGAGAAGAGCAGCCTCGAGGTCCTGGAGTTTCGCGATGCTGACCTGTCATTTGATTCACTGCGGAGACCCATCATCAAAGATCTGAGCGTTAGTGTCAGAAGGGGCCAGAAGATTGGCGTCATTGGCCCGAACGGTGCTGGAAAGACAACCCTCCTCCGACTAATTACAGGAGACTTGAGCCTCGACTCTGGGGAATTAGAAATCAGCCCAGGTGTACAGATAGGATACTTCCACCAAGACCACAGGACCCTTGACTTTGACCTCACTCCGATAGAGGAAGTAAGGAGGCTGAAACCAAGGATGGACTACGGTGACTTGAGGGCCCTGCTAGGTCAGTTCCAATTCACTAAGGATATGGTCACGACGCCCCTCAGCAAGCTGAGTGGTGGTGAGAGGGCCAGAATTGCCCTTCTACGACTCCTCCTTGAGGAAAACAACATGCTGTTACTGGACGAGCCCACGAACCACCTCGACACGGATGCCAAGGAGGCACTGGAGATAGCTCTGACTGAGTTCGACGGAGGAATAATCACAGTGAGCCATGATCGATACTTCCTAGACAAGGTATGCGATACAATCTGGGACTTGCAGGGAGATGGAACTATAGTGGTCTGGCCCGGCAACTACTCCGAGTACAAGAGCAGATCAATCTCGTCCAAGCAAAACCGTTAGTTCACAAGAGCCTCCCTTCAAGTAGAATGACTCCAAGCAGATGGTATGTTCCGCTTGGTCTACTTCCCATCTCCAGGTAGAGCCGAGGCGATTCGCATCGCTCTCTCTATTTCGGGTGCTGAATGGGAGGACTTGGCCATAGATGGGACTCAATTCCAGACTATGAAGGAGGGAGGAGAACTGCCATGGGGGATGGTTCCTGTTCTGCAAACCTCCAAAGGGGCCATTGCCGAGTCTTCAGCAATCCTGAGATTCGTCGGTCGCTTGGCTGGCCTGATTCCCGAGGACCCGTACCAATGTGCAAAGGCGGACGAATTCATCGATGGAATGGAACCATTGTCAAAAGCCCTCGACTCGTCGTTCGAAACCAAGGATGTGGACGAGAGAATAAGACTCAGGAAGGAAGTTTTTGGACCCAAAGGTAACGGGACTAGGAACTTGCTTCTCCTTGAGGAGAAGGTAATCAAGTCGGAGACAGGCTGGGCCGCGGGAACTGATGACATGAGCATCGCCGACCTGAAACTATTCACCGGTCTTTTCGGATTATTCTCAGGAAACTATGATGGAATTGATGCCTCAGTGATTTCACATTACTCCGGTCTAATTGACTATCACGGAAAGGTAGCTTCAGAACCCCGCATCAAAGATTACTATGCCGACATTAAGGAAGGTGACATCCGCTGGACATTCCTCCCGGGTGCATTTGGTGGGCAGTGATTCTTGATGATTGCAACATTACTCGACTTTGCACATAGTGAATTGGTCGCCTATATGGGCATGATCCTCATTCTAAGTGCCTTTTTCATGGAGACAAGAGATATCCTTCATAGTAAAGCTGCACCTTACTTGGTGTTGATGGCACTTGGTTCGGGACTGCTTGCCATACGCGCATTTCTGATCGACGAGTGGGCATTCTTTATTCTGGAAGTGGCTTGGTTCGCTGCAGCTGCCTTGGGGCTGTGGCCATTATGGTCATCCCTGAGTCGGTAATGGGAATAAACTGACACGAACTAACAAGTGTAATTATCGAATCCCACTTCCGAGAATCATGACCCTCAGGGATAGGTTGTCTGGAGATTTACTGGGAGCCGTTTTCGGAATCTCCGTCGTGACAATGATGGTCTTGGCAACTTCATTCTGGGCATTCTCTAGTAAATCGGGTTCTGAAATTGTGGGCGATGGTGACGGCACGGTCGAAAAGATACCCCCTCCATCTATGCCGATTCCGTCTTCAGTAGTGGATGACATCGAGACCCTAGCAGACTTCGGCTATCGGAAGATTGACACTGTAGCGCATGCGAACGCGGGGGACTTCATTGAGCTCAGGATGAGCGATTTGGGGTTCGAGGTCGAAGTTCAGGAATTCACCACCGCCGAGTGTGGTTATTGCAGGAACTACGTTGCTACGTACGAAGGAGAGGACCCGGACTCATGGGTAGTGGTCGGGGGGCACTATGACGCGATATGCTATTCGCAACAGGTGGTGATTGGAATTGAATACCCCGGATGCACCTCAGAGGGCGCGTACGATGACGCAACCGGGATCGCCTCGGTCCTCGAGCTTGCTAGGATGATGATGGAGTGGGGGGAAACACCGGCGCACACATGGAAGTTCGCAGCTTGGGACTACGAGGAGTGGCAGGGCAGTGGCTCGGCCGAGGGAGGGGGGATGGGGAGTCTTCACTTCGTAGAGAATCTGCCAGAAGGAGTGGAAATCGCTACCTACATCAACTTGGACATGTATGGCCTCAATTGGCCCGTCGAAACCCAGACTGCCAGCCAGCTGAGTGGCTGCAACGAGGGCTACTATCACCTGTACCTTTTCACCTCTCCCGTGGAAGACTGGTCATACTACACTGACCGGGGGCTGAACGTCACTGAGCCAATGGAGGAGAATGCATCCAATCTGCAGTTCAGACTCAGTTCTGTCCTTTACAACGAACTGTCCTATCCGATGGAATGGGTTGGGGTACTCGATGACACCAAGGGCAATTCGGACCACTACAACTTCATCATGCACGGATGGCCAGCTACCTGGTTCAGAGGAATGCACGAGTTCATCCAGGAGACTGGGGATACGTGCGAGCAGTCTCCAAAACACGCTCCCACAGACAGGGTCGACGTACTCTACCAACTGTCCGGAGGACGCTCTGGTCTTGAGGATGGGATGAAGACCGGTTTGGATGCTCTAGCACTGCTGATGTGGAGCGATGCCCAGGGGCAATGGTAATGCGAAATCTCCTATGTTTCGGATTCTGAATGAAGATTCACGAGCCTTAGGAAACAGATGTAGAATACGATAGGGGCAGCAACCCATACAGCTTGGGGGATCAATGTGTAGCCCGGCGACATCGGTGCTGACCCGGGCACCGTCGGGATGATTACGGGATTCCAAGAAAGCGGTTCGTAGATCCAGACTCGTCCGTTGAACAGATACTCGACTAGTAATTCCTGGAAAATCCCCCAGATGGACATGATTCCGAGCTCCCTCCAGTCGAATCTCTGGAATCGCTCGCTATCCAGCCAACGATGGCACAGGTAAACGCCGAACATGAAAATGGCACCATCCCAAATAGAATGCGAGACCTTGCGAGGCCATCCATCCAACCCCCACGGCCAATCCACCGCTCCATGGAGGAACTCAGGTCCCAGAAATAGGAACGTGAACTCCCACGTCGAACCAATGAGAGTTCCTACCCAGAAGGCATACAGGTAGGTCAAGGGAATTTGACCCGTGCGATGCAACCAGTGGAACAGGGCAACGAAAATCGCAGCCAATGTGAAATCCGCGACCATCAGGAAGGCCGCTAGTGGCTCCATGGTTTCCGTGAGATAAATTGCCTCATAGTGCCATTGGTCGGAAAAAATAGTGCAGGCATTCTCACAGGATAGGATTGAAACCAACCAGTCCTAGGGAGGGGCATGCCCGAGGCACGGCACCCACTGTCTCGACTTCTGAGTCAGATGAAGGACCAGAGAGGTGCGATTATCCTCGCATCGATATGCTCCGTTCTGAACAAGATCTGGGATCTGGCACCACCCGTCCTGATCGGTATGGCCATCGATGTAGTCCATCAACAGGAAGAGTCATTCCTAGCTGATTTCGGATACGCTGATCCATGGGTGCAATTACAGGTCCTCGCTGGCATCACCGTGGCAATATGGGTCCTTGAGTCTCTCTTCCAGTACTTCTACGGGGTCCTCTGGAGGAACCTGGCCCAGACCGCGCAACATGAACTCAGGATGGATGCCTATCGACATATCCAGGACTTAGAGATGCAGTGGTTCTCCGAACAGAGCACCGGAGGCCTCATGGCAATAATGAACGATGATGTCAACCAGCTCGAGCGTTTCCTCGACCACGGGGCCAACGACCTCTTGCAGGTTGGTACCACAGTAATCGTGGTCAGTGGCATCATGTTCTCACTCGCCCCCGAAGTCGCGATACTCGCAATACTTCCCGTTCCCATCATTGTCGGCGGCTCCTTCTTCTATCAGAGGAGGATTGGGGTTCGCTATACCGAGGTCCGCAAGGAGGTTGCAGAGCTGAATGCAATCCTGAACAACAACCTGCAAGGCATCACCACGATCAAGTCATTCACCGCTGAAGATAGAGAGGCACAGAGAGTTAGCGAGGCCTCCCAGTCATACAGGGATGCGAACAGGTCTGCCATCCGCCTCTCCGCCTCGTTCGTACCACTGATCAGGATGGCCATCCTTTTCGCCTTCACAGCAAACCTCCTCGTAGGGGGTAAGTACGCCCTCGAGGGGAAGATAGGCTTAGGAGAGTACTCAGTAATCGTGTTCATAACTCAACGACTCCTATGGCCGCTAACCAGATTGGGGGAGACCTTCGACCTGTATCAGAGGGCCCTCGCATCCACAAGCAGGGTCCTCGACCTACTTGACACCGAGGTCGGAGTGGTCGAGGGCGAAACCAGCCTGAAGGAGGTCGAAGGCGACATCAGGTTTGAGGGAATTAAATTCACCTATCCCGGAAGGGAGGACGTCCTGCGGGGCATCGACCTCGACGTACCAGCAGGGAAGACGATCGGCCTGGTGGGGGCGACAGGCTCAGGTAAGACGACTCTAGTACGCCTCCTACTCAGATTCCACGACCCCCTTGAGGGCAGGGTCACCATGGACGGTCACGATGTCAGGGAGCTAAGGTTGGACTCTCTCAGGGGTTCTATATCCTTAGTCAGTCAGACCACGACCCTGTTCCCGGGAACGGTGAGGGACAATGTGCTCTATGGAAGGCCCGGGGCCTCCGAGGAAGAGATAGTCGAAGCTGCCGGCATCGCAGAAGCCATCGGATTCATTGACGAACTCCCGGAGGGCTGGAGAACCAACATCGGAGAGGACGGCCACCGCCTTTCGGGTGGTCAGAGACAGAGGATAGCAATCGCTCGAGCAGTTCTGAAGGATGCTCCCGTATTAGTCCTCGACGAGGCCACTAGTAACGTTGACAACGAGACCGAGGCTGCGCTGCAACGCTCGATAGAGAGGATATCGCGCGACCGGACGACTCTGATTATCGCTCACAGACTTTCTACAGTGCGGAACGCAGACACCATCGCCGTGATGGAGAAGGGGCAGATTACCGAAATGGGCAGTCATGACGAGCTCGTAGCCCAGGAAGGTCTGTATGCGAGGCTTTGGGCAGTCCAGACCGGGGAGGCATCTGAATGAGCCACGAGGAGAACGCACCTAGGCTGAACAACCTGGCAGAGTCCCTCGGAATGAAGATCACCGAATTCAGAGAGGGGTCATGCGTAGTCGAGCTTACGGTATGCGAGAAGCATCTGAATATGGGGGGGATGGCCCATGGAGGGGTACACGCGACACTGCTGGACACGGCAATGGGCGGGACACTGGTCTCGATCATCTCTAAGGAGGAGTGGTGTGCTACAGCACAGTTGGACATCTCGTACCTGAATGCGGTCAACGAGGGGGATCATCTCGTAGCTTCTGCCGAGGTCGTTCGAAGGGGTAGGAACCTAGCTCATATCGAGGGTAAACTCGTAACCGGCAAGGGCAATCTAGTAGCCACTGCCAAAGGGACATGGGCCATCTGGGAGGATCGCCCCAAGAGCAGAGGCGGCTGATTCAGGCTCATGCAGGGGTCAGATTCAATAGGGGCAATATCCTCTTGAAGACATGGCAAGGAAGGACTCGATCACATGGTTCATGATGGGGATCGCGCAGATACTTATCGGAGAGGCGATCATCGATGCAGGCACTTCTGAACTAATGGGGCAACTAATCCAGTGGTCCGGAGGGGGAACTGTAGCCCTCGGAATCTACTTCCTACTGTTCGTCGCACGTAACGAGTCAGAGTTCAGCGAGTTATACAACAAGGCCGAGAAGACGGTCTTGCAAACTAATCCAGCTAGTGGTAAGAGGGAACTGATTGACGACTCACCCGCGGGAGTCAAGGCAGCTTGGTATGCAGTGCCCGTGGTGATGACATTCATAGGTGCGATGGCCTGGCTTGTCAGCTGAGGAAGCCCGATGCCCCTAAAAGATGACGATACCATCGTCGACAAAGTAATCGGGAATCCTGCCTTCGATCAGATGTTCGGATATCACATATTCTTCAGAAGAGCAGCCATTCCGGTCCTCCTTTTTCTGATAGGGCTCCTTTCTTACACGATTTTCGACTCTTTCCTCTCCTCTCAGAACACCCTGACGCTGTCCTTTGTAATAGCCGGCCTATCATTGGGGCCAATTCTGAACCTAGAGCGTTACATGGGCGCTCTATTGTCAAGGAAATAGGCTTCCCTTGGCATCCGTGCCGCCGAACAAGTCAAATCTTACCCACTGTACGCGATTGCAATGGTTGAGTTCAGTTTGTTCGAATTAATAGGCTTCGGAGATGCAACGGGGGTCGAGCTGCTTTTCGCAGCAAGTGCCTTAGTGGGGGGGGTCCTGTTCGTCCTCTACTTCTTCCTACTGATGATAGGGGGTATCGCTACCGATGTCTTCGATGGCTTGTTGGGCATCGATGTCGATCTCGGTGCAGACGCCTCGTTCAAGGCACTCACTTTCCAGGGAATCATGGCATTCTTGATGTTCTTCGGGCTAGGTGGGCTTTACGTTATGAAGTCAGATGGAGGGGCCACCCTTTCTATCCTCGCAGGAGGCATCGCGGGCGGGGCTTCGATGTATGCCACAGGGAAACTCTTCGAACTCTTCGTCGACTTGCAGCAGGATGGAACTACTGAATTATCCGAAGCAATCGGATCAAAGGGTCGGACATACCTCAGGATATCTGCTGATGGGGTAGGGCAAGTCACCGTGGAGGTGAACGGGGCCCAGAAGACGTACAATGCAAAATCAGAGGACAATGCCGGAATAGCAACGGGAGACTTCATCGAGGTAGTCGATGTGATCGGCGAAGTTCTCGTTGTGAAGAGAATATAATTTCTCTATGAGATTTACTTCGTCCCATATCGTTCCAAAGATCGTGCCGGGTAAGCATTCATAGGTGACCAGCCCCTCTTCTAGAATGAGTTGAGCCAATGGCAGCCGCAGCAGATATTCTAACAATAATGATTTTTGCAGTTGTACTGATTCTTGTGGCTGCTGTGATGTTTTTCGCACAGCGATACAAGAGATGTCCACCTGACCAGATAATGGTGATTTATGGTCGTACGGAGAGAACGGCGGATGGCCGTCCGAAACCATCCAAGACTCTGCACGGGGGTGCTGCCCTAGTATGGCCCCTGATTCAGGACTATGCCTACATCTCTCTGAAGCCGATGACGATAAACATCAACCTCGAGAAAGCATTGTCACTGCAGAACATCAGAATCAACGTTCCTAGCACCTTCACAATCGGTGTGTCCACTGAACCGGCCATCATGGCCAATGCAGCCGAGCGTCTTCTCGGATTCAAGGTCGATGACATAGAGGAAATGGCTAAGGAGATAATCTTCGGCCAACTCCGCCTAACTGTCGCGACCCTCACAATCGAGCAGATAAACCAAGACCGTGACTCCTTCCTGGAGCTGATCCAGAAGAACGTAGGCCAGGAGATGAGGAAGGTCGGGCTGTATCTGATCAACGTTAACATCGCAGACATTACTGATGAGTCGGACTACATCGAGAGCATTGGCAAGAAGGCCGCATCCACTGCCGTAGAACAGGCTAGGATTGATGTGGCAAACGCTCAGAGAGACGGTGCAATAGGTCAGGCAAAGGCAGATAGGGCCAAGGAGATAGAGGTAGCACAGAACACTGCCGAGGCTGAGAAGGGACGTAAGGCTGCAGAGGCAGACCAGCGTGTGTACGTGGAGCAGCAAGAAGCCATGGCTGTTGCCGGTGAGAACTCTGCACAGGCAGAGATAGCCCGTGCAAACGCCGACCTCGACGAAGCCAAGGCTTCGGCCAAGCAGAGAGCCGACACTGCAACTGCAAAGGCAGAGGCAGAGATTCAGAAGGCAGTCTACGAAGAGCAGGAAGAGACGCTCAGAGCCACTGAGATTGCCCGCGAGACCATTGCCAAACAACAGGTCGAGATAGCCGCAGAGGCCGATGCTCAGAGGCAGAGGCTAATCGCACGTGGTGAGGCAGATGCAATTCTAGCCAAGTACGAGGCAGAGGCCGAGGGTATCCAGAAGGTTCTGGAGTCCAAGGCCAAGGGTTACAGTAACCTTGTCGCCAGTGCTTCTGGCGATCCTAAGGCAGCAGCAACCCTGTTGATGGTCGAGAAGATCGAGGAGATGGTCAAAGCACAGACGGAGGCAATTCGAAACCTGAAGATCGACAAGATCACGGTATGGGACAGTGGCAACAACGCAGATGGTAACTCAGCCACTAGCAACTTCGTTAGCAGCCTAGTACAGAGCCTGCCACCAATCCATGACGTCGCAAAGATGTCCGGCGTCGAACTCCCGGACTACTTGGGATCGATGACAGATGACCCTGACGAGTCTTGAGAATCTGTGGAAGTTGCAATATGACCGAGAGTGCGGTTGTCGTGGGAGGGGCTCGAACCCCGTTCTGCGAGTGGCTAGGCGGGAAGAGAGGGGATGGAGATCCAGGCGGGCGTCTAGCCTCCTTCTCAGCCGAGGAACTGGGCACAACCGCAATCAAGGGTGCGATGGAGAAGGCCGGCACCGACCCAAGTAGCGTAGAGCACGTTGTAATGGGCCATGCACTCCAGACTTCTGGTCAGGCAATATTCGGGGCAAGGCATGCTGGCCTTAGGGCCGGAATTCCCCAGGAAGTGCCGATGCTAACTCTAAACCGACTCTGTGGAAGCGGAGCCCAATCGATTATCAGCGCTACCCAGATGATTATGCTGGGTGAGGCAGAAGTAGTCGTTGCAGGAGGAATGGAGAATCTCAGCCAGGCCCCTCATGTCCTCAGAGGGATGAGAGGGAAGTACAAACTCGGTAGGCCTCCCGCTGCAGGAGAAGAAATTCCACAGGATATGGAGGACTATCTGTTCACAAACCTAGTGGACGGGGTAAGTGGCATGTTCATGGCTCAGACCAGTGACGAACTATGTCGTAGGAAGGGCGTAATTAGGGAGCAGGCAGACGAGTACGCTGCCTTGAGCCATCAGAGGACCGAGGCCAGCGTTTCATCTGGAACTTGGGCCGATGAGATCGTTTCTGTAGAGACTCCCGATGGCCTGATAGGCCATGCTCATGAGGATCACGTAGTCCTTGGAACGACTCTCGAAACTCTATCGGGACTGAGGACCCACTTTGGACCTGAATCACTAGTAACGGCAGGAAACGCCTCGGGTGTGGTCGATGGTGCCGCAGCGGTCGTGGTGAAGGCAGAGTCCCGGGCAGATGCAGACGGAGACGAACCACTGGCACGAATCGTCTCATGGGGAATCGTTGGGCTAGAGCCCAGCATAATGGCCTATGGCCCTGTCCCTTCCAGCATGAAGGCAATAGAGAAAGCCGGACTGACAGTCTCAGACATCGATATTTGGGAGATTAACGAGGCATTCGCAGGGCAGACAGTTGCCTGTGTCAAGGACTTGGGAATTGACTACGACAGGGTCAACGTGAATGGAGGGGCTGTGGGTCTCGGACACCCTCTAGCCGCAACAGGAACTAGGCTGGTACTGACTCTCTCGCACGAACTGAGAAAGAGAGGGGGGCGTTACGGAGTTGCCACTGCCTGCATCGGCGGCGGCCAAGGGATCGCCGTTGTCATTGAATCAATATGATCGATTGAAAACCAATTATCGAAGGGGTTATCTCCTATTGAATAATGAGGTCACTATGAACCACATACCAGGAACCGGTCACGCAAGCACCAAGAGGAGTCTCGTGAAGACTGTTTCTTGGAGAACAATAGGAACTATGGATACGATTGTGATTACTAGACTTGTTACAGGGAGCTGGTCAGCAGGAGCAGCAGTCGGGATTACCGAGGTCTTCACTAAGATGATTCTGTACTTCCTACACGAGAGAGGATGGAGTTGGAGCGATTGGGGTTTGGAAGACATTAATCCCATTTCGGAACCCATCTCGGTTGTTTGACCCTCGTAGAAAATCATGAAGAAGTCCGATATCTGACCGCTTAAGTTAATTGCTCCATTCAAGGCCCGCCGCGATATGGTGATGGGTATGTACACTAGGGAACGCGTTCTGGCAAAGACATTTCTTTGGAGAGTAATAGCGACTTTGACAGGAGCGGCAATAGCCGCTATTCTGTCTGGTGAGATCGAAACTGCTGGCTGGTTCATCCTCATCGAGTTCCCACTAAAGATGGGGTTCTATTACATCCACGAGAGAGCATGGGAGGCTGTCGAGTGGGGTGTAGCCGAACCCTCGGTATGATCCTACTCTCGGATGAACCAGTGTTTCTTTCGCGGGGATAATGGCCTGTTCATCCACAACGGTCTTCTTTCACCACGAGGATGGACTTCTTTCTCCTTGGCCATTTCGTTCCATCTCTTGTAGTACTCGAACGATTTGTTGGTGTCGACCTCGATGTCCCCGTACCTCTCATCTTCGGACGGCCTTGATATCCTGACCTTCTGAAGCCAGCAGTGTGCACCGCTGATTGGGTCGGGTTGTACGGCATGAGTCACGTTCTGATGAACCCCGCCGTCCCTCCACCACACTCTGTTGGTATCCGGGTCGTCGGACTCCCATGGCCGGACACCGGAGACAGTCCGCATCCGCATCTTCCCATCCCCCATGTCTTCCATCTCGACCTCGTTGGTCATGTAGCGATTGCCTGAATCCTGCTTCCTCCTCCATCTTCCGATGTGGTGAGAGCATCCGATGATGCCCGGTTTGATTCCCTCAGTGACCCAGACCTTGTCGATGAACCACCCTATTTCGGTCTCGACCTTCAGTAGGTCTCCCTCTCCGACTCCCAGCTTCGTAGCATCGGTCGGATGAACCCACAGGGGGTTTCGATGGGCTATCTCCGCCAGCCATTTGGCATTGGCCGAGCGAGAGTGGATGTGCTGGGGGAGGCGGAAGTTCGGGAGAAGGCAGTACTCATCATCTCCCTTTAGATTGTCCGGATGAACATGGCTCATTACCCTGTAGTGGGGGATTGAGTGCTCGGGGTATCCGAACTCGACCATGCTGTTTGAGTAAAGCTCCTGCTTCCCGCTGGGCGTGGGCCATCCATCTTCCTCATGCTTGTTGTAGGTGGCCTCCTCGATTAGGAATGCACCGTGTTTCCTCATGTATCCAAGGGGGTCCGTCCCCTCGGAATCAGCCGCTTCAGAAAGTCCTGGAATCCTCTCGAACATGTACTGGTAGTATTCGTCGACTGTGATCCTCTCTCCCTCCCGGTAAGGGCTCATGAAGTGCTCGCGAATGCCCATCGTTCCATCGTCAATCCTCCATGAGAGCTCGTTCCAGAACTCGTCCTCCTCCCAAACCTCTCCGGGGTTCACCTCGTGTGTAAACTCGACTTCCTTCCCTTCTCTACGTGCATATTCCCTCAGAACTGGTTGTCTGAAAGCTACCCATTTGCCCGAGCTGGTCGCGTAAGAGTTCACGTCATGCCTTTCTGAGGCATGGCCCATGGGGAGGACGTAGTCCGCGAAGAATGCCGTCTCGTTCCAGGTCGGGGTGAGGGCCACGTGACATCCGACAGCTTCTGCGTTCTGCAGCATCTCGATCCATGAGAAACCGTCCGGGTATGTCCAAACCGGATTGAAGACTCTGGTGAAGTAAACGTCCATCGAACCCCTCCCGTCCTTTACAAGATGAGGTAGGATGTGACTCATCTCGTAGTGGGACAGAGTGTACTCTGGAGGGAAGTGCAACTCGTTCCACCCATCTGGATCAGGAGGGACGTCGAATAGGTCCGGCTTATACTTAGACCACGAGTTGGGCGAAGTCCCTCCTTCGGTCCCGACGCTCCCCGTCAGGACGTTTAGCAAATGCAGGGTCCTGCTGACTTGCCAGCCACCGAGATTCCCTATGGCAGCAGCCCTCCAGACGTGAGTTGCGAGTCTGCTTCCCGCGTTTGCCACGATCTCTCCTACCTCTATGACTTGCTCGACAGGAATCCTGCACTCCTTCGCAGCGAACTCTGGGGTGTACTGTGCGTACTCTTCTCTCAGTAGTTCGATGAAACGATCGAATCCCCTCGGCTCTCCGGGATGTTCAGCCTCCAACCACTCATCCCAGTTCACCCAGTTCTCCACGAACTCTCTATCGTATAGGCCACGTTCCAGGATCATCCTTGCCCATGCGAGGAATAGAGCCGATTCAGACCCTGGCCATGTCGGTAGCCAATGGTCTGCCATTGCCGCAGTGTTGGAGAGCCTTGGGTCAATTACGATTAGCTTAGCACCATCCATCATCCCCTCGAGAATTCTCTGTGCATGCGGATTGAAGTAATGACCAGCCTCTAAATGAGAGGAAGTCAGCAGAATCACCTTGGCGTTGGAGTGATCCGGCGATGGCCTATCATGTCGTTGCCAGAGAGAATAACCAGTCCTTGCTCCAGCGGAGCAGATGGTGGTGTGGCTGTTGTGACCATCCACGCCCCAAGCCTTCAGGATCCTATTGGTGTACCCCTCGTGTCCAGGGCGACCAACGTGATACACGACCTTATCCTTGGCGCCTGTCTTTAGGGACTCACGAATCTTTGTAGAGATCTCGTTCAATGCTTCTTCCCAGGAAATCCTCTCCCAACCTCCCTCTCCCCTGGGGCCGACCCGTCTCATTGGATGGAGGATCCTTTCCGTATCATTGATCTGGTTGATGGTAGCAGGCCCTTTGGCGCAGTTCCTCCCCCTGCTCCCGGGATGGTGGGGATTGCCCTCAAACTTCGAAACCTGCCCTGAGTCCTTGTCGACATAGGCGAGAAGGCCACAAGCAGACTCGCAGTTGAAGCAGGTCGTAGGGACTAGAGAATAGTGCTTCTCGACCATCTTTGGCCACTCATTCGCATCAAGCTCCACATGATCGTGCCACTCATTCGACTCAGGAAAAGACCTCAGCTTTCCATCTGCACCCATTGCATTTTGCCTGTCTAGGTTCGGAATTATTCGAAGTCGCTGCGCAACTTTCTCGATGAATGTCTTCCCCAACCAATCACCTCACAACAATGGCTCCATCTGAGGCCTCATGACCAAGTGATGGTCGTGGGCAAGAATTCCTGCAAGGACAACTCCTCCAACTAAGAAGGAGAGCGGCTCCATCATTGCCAGGGGGAAGAAAACTGCAGCCCCTATTGTCACTGTCTCGAATAGGAACTTCGCAGGTAGTAGGGAATCCCGAGACCACGATCTACCCTTTGCCTGCATCAGAAGCCATGCTGTGTAAACTCCCGTGAGTAAAGACAAGGGGAGCCCTGCAATCGCCAGATAGGTTAGCAATGCTCGATCCAGATCTAGCAGTATCACTGCCACGCTTAGAGATAGAATCCCTCCGTACCCGGCGAGGACATAGGCTCCCTTGACCAACCAAGAGTCCCAATTTGGACGTAACATCACGTACAGAAACCTCTCAGGCCTATCGAGATCGAGAACTAGGAGTATTCCAGTTATTGCTAGGAAAATAATTCCAACAGCAAGAGTCATTGACCACAATCCATCGCTCATCTCTACCAGTCCAGCAAGCATAGCCATGACTGCTACGGCATAGGTTCCCGCTCCTATCCCCTTGGTCCAGATGTATGCGGACACCTCCCACTCCCAGAGGATGCCCTTGCTTGGCTGGTCGTAACTCCTCTTGGCCTCACTCGAGTCTGTTGCCAGTCTATCCATCACGTCCCTGATGATGGCCTTATCGCGGGGAGAGGACTTCTTCCCCTTCTTCTCTAGAGCTAATTGCACGATCATTGACGTGGTGTCTGCTTCTCCCATGCGACTCTCGGCATACTTGGCAAAGTGGCCCACTCCGAAAACCTGCTCGGTCCACATCCCTGTTCCAGTAACCTCTGTTGCGGATGGATCGAGCATTTCCTCGCTCGCATCAATGTAGTACAGGTTGGGCACGGCCCCGGATTGAGGTTTCCTCACCGTAGTTTCGTGTGAAGAAACAAGGTGGGATATCACAGAGTTGGGATCATCCAAGTCGCCTGAGACGATGGATTCGGTCGGGCACACGATTACGCAGGCCGGTTCGAAGGTGTGTTCGATCCTGTGTGCGCAGTAGTTGCACTTAGCGGCCGTGCCCTTGTTTGGATCGATGTATAGGGCGTCGTACGGGCATGCCTGCATGCACGCCTTGCACCCAATACACCTATCGTCATCGAAATCCACTATCCCATCAGATCTTGTGAATAGGGCCGTAGTAGGGCAGATAGTTGTACAGGGAGAGTCCTCGCAGTGGTTGCATCGATGAACGCTGAACTCCCTTGTGGAGTCGGGATATGTTCCCTTCTCGATGTACTTGACATGGGTTCTGTTGACTCCGATCGGGACATCGTGTTCTGACTTGCAGGCCACGGTGCAAGCGTGGCAACCGATGCAAGTCTTGTTGTTGATCACGAATCCGTAGTTCGTCACGTCGCTGCGATAAGGCTTCGACGCAAAATGGTTCTGTGTCACCCTAGGAGAATTCCCAGAATGGCGCCCCCTGCTAGCCATGCACCTACCATCGAACCCAGATTACCGAGAGCCGTGACCATCAGAACCCTGCCTACTCGGTTTTTCCAGAAGAGGGAAATCTCGTCAAGTACTAGGAAGTCACGAGCGTCCTTCCCCGTTGGAGAGGCGACCTTCAACTGCGTGTATCCGGCGAACCATCCTGCTGCAAGCGTGGGATTGAGTGATGTGATTGGGGATGCAACGGCACCGACCAAAATTGAGAGAGGATGACCCCTGGCGATGAGGACTCCTAATCCTGCGAGGAGGGCATTCAGAAGAAGCCAAGTCTGAGCAGTCTGTCTGAGAGCCCCCATCTCGCCATTTGCTACCATCCATGCCACAGCACCAAGGAGGAAGATTGGGATTGCTGCCATCAATAACCTCGGCCAGATCGACTTGGGCGGCTCCTTGCCCAATTCCCCCAGTCTAGAAGTCGTTTCCATTGCTGGTTTGCCTAGGTTGTAGACGACTCCACTAAGATGGCCCGCACCGATTACCACGAGTACCTTGCCCCTCCCTCGAATCTGCTGAATCCTTCCCGCTAGGAAAGAATCCCTCTCGTCAATCAGGACCTCGCCGGCCCCGGGAGCGATTTCCCTTGCTTCTTCCATCATGCTGCTGAGGAGATCCGAATCTCCAAGCACCTCATCTATGGAAACCTCATCATCGTCCTCTTCCCATAGGAGTGAATTCAGGATTCTCCATTTCTCGACCACCCTCATCTTCGCCCATGCTCTCCTGAGGGTGACTATGACGTCCCTGTCAATCATTTCGACAGGAACTCCCGATTCCTCGGCCGCATTTACAGCAGCTAGGAGCTCTGCTCCGGGCTTCTCCCCCGATGCAATCCCCATCCTCCTTTGTTGAGCTGCAAGTGCTGATTGGAGCAGTATCATTGCAGACCTCCCTTCTTTGATAATTTTCAGAAGGTCTTCTGAATCCAGTGAGTCCGGCTTGGTCAATGATGCCATTCTTGATGGGCAGAGCTCTACCGCCACTAAATCAGGCTCCCATTCTTCGATTTGGTTGCGTACAAGCGCAACAGACTCGCTGCTAACATGGGCTGTCCCCAGAATCCTCAGGTTTTCGTCAATCTCGATGATGTTTCTGTTCTCCTCCGACATAGGGTCACCTCACTGATTTCATCGCTGCGAAAGTATCCGAATGTTCTGTGACGTCATGGACCCTGACAATGTCAACTCCCTTCTGCACCGACATTGCAGCAACGCCCAGAGTTCCAGCCAGCCTCTCATCACTTCTCTCCCGGCCTAGGAGATCACGAAACATACTCTTTCTGCTCACTCCCCACATTAGTCCCATTCTACTATCTGGTACTATCTCCCTGCCCGAAGATAGCAGAGCCAGATTATGTTCCAATTTCTTTCCGAAGCCAATGCCCGGATCAACAACTATTCGGTCGGGCAGGACTCCTGCTTCGATTAGAGGCCCTGTGACTCTGTCCAAGTATGACCTGACTTCATTGACTACGTCACTATAACGGGGATCGTCTTGCATGTTCTTAGGAAGTCCTTTCATGTGCATCAAGCAAACTGGACACTCGTGCTCGACTATCACATCTAGCATCCCCGGGTCTCCCATGGAGGAGATGTCATTCACCATATCCGCTCCAATTTCCAGAGCCTGACGCGCAACTTCAGCCCTTCGCGTGTCCACAGAAATGCAGACATCCGGAAGCTCAGACCTGATCCCTTCCACAGTAGGAACAACTCTGGCTAACTCGTCTTCGACAGACACTGACTTCGCACCGGGCCTTGTTGACTCGCCTCCGATGTCAATCCAGTCCGCTCCATCCAGAGTCATTCTAGATGCGGCGGCTATTGCTTGAATCGCGTTCTTTGACCTTGAATCGGGATGGAACGAGTCTGGAGTGATGTTAACAACTCCCATAACCCTCGGAAAACCATCCTCTCGGCTATTTAGCATAGGTCGCCAGTCGGCCATATGGAACTCGCAAACGACGATTGCTTTATGATGTGACGGAGGGGCAATCGGGCGATGGTTCTGGGTGAGGATGCTTCCCTAGATGCCTCAGAGCCACAAAGTGCTCCAGACTCCGACGAGTCTCACGACCCGGAGACCCTATTCATCCTCGACTCAATTGTCCAGAGGCTAAAACCTCGGGATGCGCATCATGTCAGGGATATGATAACCGAGCGAGCCAGAACCTCTGGCGCTCTGTTCATTGCAAGCGCTCTCTGGTGGTGGATTGCAATTAGTGAAGGTGGGCATGAGGTCAATGATGCACAAATACCCGACTCGACATTAGGGTCATTCGACTACGTAACGGTTAGTCTTCTGATTCCCGCACTCGTCGCCGCTGCAACCCTTTTCACAGGAATAGGCAGGGAGAGGGGCAATGCGACAATGTCCCAGATCGGCGGTGGCCTCGGGGTTCTTTCAGCTTTCTATATCATTGAGCCAGCAATGATGAGCTATGGGGATTTAGAGGGGGATGCGCTATTTGCATCCGGCAGAGTTCTTCTTCTTGCTGTGATGGTGGGCTTAGCTTCCCACTTGATGTTCGATGCCCTTCTCCTCCAATGGGTCAGGGCCAGTATGCTGAACATGGGGGTCGACGTTTTCCCATCCTCTGGAACTGAAACTCTCGAGGGTCATGCTGATGAGGCACCCCCTTACGCATGAGGCATGAGTCATGTTGGGCCAACAAGGTTGGCTGTTCTTCGATTGGGGCATCGTCGCGACAGGGACAAGCGCATCACATCTCACTTGGGCCTGACTGCTAGGGCATTCGGTGCCGACGAGGTCATCCTCGCAGGGGAAAGGGACCCTTCTGCATTGGAGACTTGGGTCTCTGTGACGGATCGTTTCGGTGGTGATTTCATGAGTAGATTTGAAGAGAGTCCAATGTCCTGGCTGAGGAAGACATCCAAGTCCGGAGAAGTAACAATAGTCCATCTTACGATGTACGGCCGACCATGGAGGGAATCAATCCCATCAATTCCAACAGACAAGCCAGCATTGGTAGTCGTAGGTGGGACGAAGGTTCCTGCTGAGGTTTACCATCTGGCTGATCACAACATCTCGGTAGGCAACCAACCTCACTCGGAAGTGGCAGCTCTTGCAGTATTCCTGGACTCTTGGATTGGACCCATCGATGAGGAGTCGAAGTTCTCCGGAGCCAAAATGAAAGTCATCCCCTCAGACAAGG